>QWCL01001466.1_pt1 | contig 14707 bp, 7 predicted proteins | sample 1972551 | NCBI WGS metagenome assembly QWCL01 (sample SAMN09866709, study PRJNA288562) | Human oral metagenome isolate term2_saliva, whole genome shotgun sequencing... | isolation source: mouth | host: Homo sapiens | place: USA: California
TTGGGAATGGTGAGATAGGCATTCATCACCTCTTCGCGCATCCCCGGGAAAAGCGTCAAAATCGCCACGTGGTCGTCGAGCAGATAGTTCGGACGGAAAGGTTTTTCGGGATCGGGACGATGGATGAAAGCTTCCTCAAATTTGATGTGGATGCCGGCATCTGCCAAATTATGAAAGTTATAAGAGCGAAAAGCGTTGAACCCCTCTGAATTAATTTTCGTGGTGCGGTTGCCACGGAGTAGTTTGTTTTCAAAGAAGATGCAGACTTCAGGCACCACAGGCGAACCATCGGGATAGCGCGCTGCAGCAATCTCGATGCTGGTAAGGAGATTTTCCTTTCCGTCTGTGCGCAACTGTCCAATAGGCAGCTGACTTCCAGTGATGATGACTGGCTTGCTCAGATTTTCGAGCATAAAACTCAATGCAGAGGCTGTAAAAGCCATTGTGTCCGTGCCGTGCAACAAGACAAACCCCTCATAATTGTCGTAATTATCAGCGATAACTTCCACCATTCGTGTCCAATACTTTGGTTCCATGTCTGAAGAGTCAATGGGAGGACCAAAAGTGATGGTTTCTATGTCGTAGTGGAAACGCGCTAATTCTGGCACGAAATTGCTGATATGCTCCCAGTCAAAGGCCTCGAGTGCACCAGTGGTGGGATTTTCAAGCATGCCAATCGTACCGCCTGTATAGATGATGAGTATCCTTGCTCCGTTCATTTGCTTATTTGTTTCTGCAAATATACTTTTTTTTGATGAGATTTGGGGTGTTTTCGCTTCAAAAAATCCCTTCATGTCCTCACCATGAGAGAAGACCACAACGCCCCTAGCGCACCACGCTCTGGCAAAATGCTGAAGATGAGTGTAAAAAACAGACGTATGAACAGCCAAATCCGATATTTAGTAGTATCTTTGTAGCAAATTTGCATCATTCTCGCAGAGTGTTTTTCGCGCTGGTCAAAAAAATGAACCTCGAAGACTCTCTCTTGGTGAGACTACGATGATTTGACGAAGATATGAAAGAATTTATACAAACCGAAGTAAAAGCTGAAACAGCTGTCCTTGTGGCACTGATCACGAAGACTCAAAACGAACATAAAACCCAAGAGTATCTAGACGAATTGGCTTTTTTGGCCGAAACCGCAGGCGCAGAAACGGTGCATCGATTCACACAGCGTGTCGATGGCCCCAGTTCCGTGACTTATGTGGGAAAAGGTAAACTCGAAGAAATCCGAGCTTACATTGAAGAATGCGAGAAAGCTGCTGAAGAAGCTGAAGAAGACCCGCTCTGGCCGGCTGATGTGGAGAAACCTCAGCCTGTGGGAATGGTGATTTTTGACGATGAACTCTCAGCGAAACAACTGCGTAACATCGAAGCTGTACTGCAAGTGAAGATTCTCGACCGCACTTCGCTCATCTTAGATATCTTTGCCATGCGCGCACAAACGGCGAATGCAAAGACGCAAGTGGAATTGGCGCAATATCGCTATATGCTCCCTCGTCTGCAACGCCTATGGACGCACCTCGAACGTCAAGGTGGTGGTTCGGGCGGTGCTGGCGGTGGCAAAGGCGGTAGCGTGGGTTTGCGCGGCCCAGGTGAAACGCAGCTCGAAATGGACCGACGCATCATCCTCAATCGTATGTCGCTCCTCAAAGAACGTCTGGCCGACATCGACCGACAAAAGACAACGCAACGACAAAACCGCGGAAAGATGGTGCGTGTGGCACTTGTGGGCTACACCAACGTGGGAAAATCCACGCTCCTCAACCTCCTTTCGAAGAGCGAAGTCTTCGCTGAAAACAAACTCTTTGCGACGCTCGACACCACAGTGCGCAAAGTGATTGTGCACAATCTCCCTTTCCTCTTGGCAGACACAGTGGGATTCATTCGCAAACTCCCCACCGACTTGGTGGATTCTTTCAAATCTACCCTCGACGAAACGCGCGAAGCCGACTTGCTCGTGCATGTGGTAGACGTGAGCCACCCAGATTTTGAGGAACAGCTTCAAGTGGTGAACCGCACACTCTGCGATTTGGGATGCGCCGACAAACCACAAATCTTGGTGTTCAACAAGATGGATGCTTACACCTGCACGCCCAAAGACCCTAACGATTTGACGCCTGCCACCAAAGAAAACATCACCCTGCCCGAGTTAATGCAAACTTGGATGGGACGCACCCAAGGCACTGGCGAGAACATGACGGAACAACAAGGCACGGCTCCGCTTGATGTGATTTTCATTTCGGCACGCGAACGACAAAACATCGACGAATTGCGCGACCTCTTCTACAAACGTGTGCGTGAAATCCATGTTCAGAAATATCCTTACAACGATTTCCTCTTCTACGACTATGACGCAGAAGGAGAAATGGTGTAATTCTTTCACATAAATATCCCTCGCTCACTGCTACTTTCCACAGTGAGTGAGGGATATTTGGGTGAAGAAGGATTCAGTAGTCGCGCATTTGCTCGAAAGCTGTTAAAAATGAGTTTCTTCGACGCTTCTAGTCATTTGTATTCCTTATTCGCACACCTCCCATGACCTTTTTATCACAATTTCGGCAAAACTATTTTCAAATTTTCCTACTGCTGTGGGGGAGCATCTTGCACTTCCTCCTCACTGGCGTTTATACCTACCTTTACATCGCGGGAGGCGATTTTCCAGTCCACTATGCGGTGGCTCCCTTCCTGCAAATCCTCAATTTCTTAGGATTCCATTTCCTCTTTTCTTGGGTTTATCGCACCCTTCCTTGGAAGAAGGTTGGGAAAATGGTTTTGTTCGCAGAACTCTTCTGCGTGGTAATTCCGATTGTCCTTGAAACCGTCCTCCTTTACCTCTATCACATTCCCACCAACTCCAGTTTTGTGGCGGTAATTTTGGCCTCTCCCTTCAGAGAATCCCAAGAATATATGTCAGCCCTCCCCACAACAATTTATGAGATTCTAGCCCTTCTTTTGGGAATCACTGCTGCGCTGAGCTATTGGGGAACACGCTTTTTATCATCTCATCGCAAATTCTGGCAGAAAAAAAACGCATTACGCCTGGCACAAATCGGAATTATCATATGTTTCCTTACTAGTTTTGCTTGTTTTGCGCGCAATGCCATCAACTACAAGCTAAACGTTTTTGATAACTCTGTACGAAGTTCCAACTCAGCCGATCGTCTGTTCTGGAGCATTTTACGCGCGATGAAAGAAAGAACGCTCATCAGTCGGCATATCGCCGCTATGACCGATGCTGCGCACTTCACTTCTTTCATCGTTCAACCTTCGATACAAGAACCTTTGAAAGTTGTGGTGATTCTTGGCGAATCTGCACGCGCCGACTTTATGAGTGCTTATGGCTATCACAGAAACACAACTCCAGTTCTTGACTCTTTAATCATCACGAAGGAAGTGATTGCCTATAACGATGCCGTAAGTAGTGCTCCTTCCACCTATTTGTCTGGACAACGCATCTTCACGTTTTGGGACAGTAAACCAGGAAAAAACTGGTATGACTTCCCCGATCTCACCACCACGTTCAAACGAGCGAACTTCAAAACAAAATGGATTTCTAACCAAGATTATTCCGACTACTCCAGCATTGAACGCGTATTCACTACGTCTGCCGACACGTTCATATCCACCGCGGCTTTTATGAACAACTTGACAGAAAGTTCCATAGACGAACGCTTAATACCTCATGTTCTCTCTGACACAATCTCTGCTCCAAGTCTTACGGTCATTCATCTCATGGGGAGCCACCACACCTACCATCTCCGCTACCCTCCAGCGTTTGACTTTTTCAAAGCCAAGGATATGAAGGAATGTCTCACGGATGATGCGAAAAGTCAAAAAGCGGCCTATCTCAACAGCTTGCGCTACACCGATAGTTTGCTCGAAAAGATGATAGAGCACTACTCTTCCCAGCGTGCATTGGTCTTTTATTTCTCCGATCACGGCGATATGATTGACGAACCACAGCAGCGCGGATTCTTTGGTCACGGAACAAACGTAGACCATCCCACTGTTGATGTTCCCTTCTTCGTCTATGCTTCACCACAACTCCGCAAGGAGCATCCTGAACTCTGGGAGCGTATCAAGAAAGCGCAGTTCCGACCCATCTCCACGGCTTGGTTCACCAACTCGCTCACCAGCCTTTTGGGCATCCGCACGAAATACAACGACGAACGCTACAATTTCTTCAGCGACAAATTCGCCAACCCCACACGCATTGCCGTACAAGGCGATGAACGACACACAGTTCCACCGCTGAAACGAAAAAGAGTAAGATAACAAACTTCGGGTATAAAAACTACTTCACTTGTCAATTCAACAGAAAATGAACATCTCATCCAAATTTCGACAAAACACTTTTCAATTGACCTTATTATGGTGGGGAACAGGCTTACTTCTCCTCACCATTTTATTGATGGCATTGAATGCAGAGAGCAAAATGAGAAGTCTTACAGTTCTTCTTGGTACGTTCCTACAGGTTCCAACGTTTTGGGGATTACATTTCATTTTCTCATTCATTTATCGTGCCATTCCTAGCAAAAAGGTCAACTGGATTGTGCTTTTCATAGAGACACTTCTCCTTACCACCGCAGCCATTATAGAAATACCTGTGCTATTTTTCTTGAAAGACATCTTTGGCAGTTATCTTGCTGTCAGTATTTTAGCCACTAACACTAATGAAGCACAAGAGTTTCTCATCTCACTAGGCATCGCACCACTGGTAGCTTTTCTGTTGTTTATTTTTCTATCGTTAGTCGGGTGCTATTATGGGGTGATCCGCATGCAGCGTAATGCAAAGCTGCAACAGAAACTACATTGGATTTCTCAACCTTCTCATTATTTAGTATTCATTTGTATCATTTTCTGGGGAACATTTACAACCTATTATGGTTATCGTAAGTATACAGGCATTTCTTCTCCCACAAGACGTATTGCCACCACCTATGACCGTTTCATTTGGAGTTCCGCCATTGCCTTAAAAGATAAATACGATCTCAAAGACAACTTGATAAAACAAAAAGAAGAAAGCCACTTTCAAGGGATGACTCATAATCCCACGGTCAACGAACCTTTGAAAGTTGTTATTATTCTTGGCGAATCTGCACGCGCAGACTTCATGTCGGCCTATGGCTACGAACTCCCCACAACACCTTGGCTTGACTCGATGAGTAGAAATACTAAAGATGTTGTGCTCTTCAATGATGTTTGCAGCTCTGCATCCAACACGATACTCTCTTGTCAGCGTATTTTCACCTATTGGAATAATGCACCTGGACAACAATGGTATGACTTTCCAGACTTAACCAACACACTTGCCCATTGTGGTTACTATACGCAATGGATAACCAATCAAAAGGTTTCAGATATGTATGCTGTAGAAAAATCTATAGCGAGCTCGGCTCATGATGTTCATACTACAAACGTTGCTTTTAATTCAAATCAAAATCCATACGATGAAACATTGCTCCCGGAACTTGAACGCTACGATGGTTTAAAGAATACGACAAAAAAGAACGGGCACAGTCTGACGATAATTCATTTAATGGGTAGCCATACTTTTTACAAATCTCGCTATCCTAAAACCTTTGATTACTTCAAAGCCAAGGACATGAAGGAATGTAACACGGATGATGCAAAAAAACATAAAGCTGCTTATCTCAACTCCTTGCGCTATACAGACCATTTGCTCGACAAGATGATAAAGCACTATTCTTCTCAGCGCGCCCTTGTGTTTTATTTCTCTGACCACGGCGAAATGGTAGACGAACCCCAACAACGCGGATTCTACGGTCACGGTATGAATGTAGATCGTCCCTCTATTGATGTTCCCTTCTTCGTCTATGCTTCACCGCAACTCCGCAAAGAGCACCCCGAACTTTGGGAACGCATCAAGAAAGCGCAGTTCCGACCCATCTCCACGGCTTGGTTCACCAACTCCCTCACCAGTCTGTTGGGCATCCATACAAAATACAACGACGAACGCTACAATTTCTTCAGCGACAAATTCGCCAACCCCACTCGCATTGCCGTACAAGACGATGAACGACACACAGTTCCACCGCTGAAACGAAAAAGAGTGAAAGGCTAGCGGAGAAATCCATCGTAATAGTCCTTTACTCTTATCCTAACACACTAGACCTCAACGTTTTGAGCTTCACAGAAATACTACGCTGTGTCGCCTTAACGCTGGGGTCTAGCATTTTTCAACCCATCAAGTGGTCATTCACTGCAAACGACGGCTTGTTTTATGAAAAACGACGTGTCGTTTTGAGAGAAACAACGTGTCGTTTTGTGAGAAATAACGGCTCGTTTTGTGAGAAATAACGGCTCGTTTTTTAGAACGCAATGGAGGGGGAATGAACGACACGGAAAAGTTCAAATTGAAAAACGAGAAATTGAATTGTGAAAATACCTATAATATCCTCTCTCGCGCGTACGTACGCGCGCACATCTTACAGGAGTTTTTACTTTTTTGCTGTCACAAGTGTCACAGGATTACTTGAAAGGCATTGTTTGACAGTGTGTTATGAGTGATTGTAGATAGATTTTAACAATCAAGTAATTTGATGGGGCAAAAATCAATGGAAACGAGAGGGAACAGCGCGTTTTTCAGGTCTGCATTTTTGGGGATTTCATCTGTTTTTTCTCTGATTTACCTTGTTTTCTTTCCCCCAAAATATTCCACCTGTGACACTTGTGACAGCAAAAAATCAACATCGCTGTTGGAAGGCGCGCGCTACACGTACGCACGAGAAGACTAAATGGAGTTATTTTGCAAGGTTAAGATTGCAATTCTTATGTGACAACAAAATGAAATGTCACTTTTTCGCGATTTTTTCCCTCTTTGGGTACGAATCGACCCATATACATATAGGGGTGCATCCCTAAAGAGCACCTCTCGTTATGATTCTACTTTCACGGCGAAAGCCAAACTAATATACCAATCACTATGATTACACATCCCTCTTTCATTCGTTGGACAGTGGCTAGATGGCACAGCCACAAGGCGTTTTTGAAACTCGCTGAAAACGGTGAAACGTCTTTGACCCATCGCAGAGGACTATTGGCACATTGCCACCTGCTATGGAGCCACCTCTTCTATTTGTTGTGCCAATCCGTGAGCAGCAATGTAGGCCGTTGTCCAAGCCGCAGAGAGGTTATAACCGCCGGTCAATGCATCGATGTCGAGCACTTCACCAGCAAAGAAGAGTCCTGGAGTAGACTTACTCTCCAGCGTCTTGGCATTGACAGACGAAAGGGCGACACCACCGCAAGTGACAAATTCTTCTTTGTGCGTGCCGCGTCCCACAAGTGCATAAGCATCGGCCGTGAGACGGCGATCGATGGGCAATTCCGCTCGCTGCAAAAGATGATGCCACAAACGCTGTGGGAGAGGGGAAGAGGCTGCATCGACTTTATCGTCGGGGTGGCCGAAATCAAGGGGCGAAAGTTCCAGACAACGCTGCAAAAGGCGATAAGGAGGGCGTGCGACTCCGAGTGTTTTACCCGAAAATTCTTGTTGCATCTGTTTGAGCAACGATAGCATAGCTTCGAAATCAGCGGTGGACAACCACGAAATCAGAATTTCGCCGCGATAGTTGCGTTCTGCCAGAAGGCGCGCTCCGTGTGCCGACAAGCGCAAAGCCGCTGGTCCGCTAATGCCTTGGTGAGTGAGCAACAATCCACCGGAGGTGCGCACCTTTGTGCCTGCCAAAGAGAGTTGCACTTGCTCCAAGGTGATGCCCGAGAGCGCGCGCAATCCTTCGTCCGAAAATCGGAAGTTGAAGAGAGAAGGACAAGGTGTTTCTAGTTGGTGACCTGTGGCTCTGAGGGCTTCAAATCCTTCTCCGTGTGGGGCTCCTCCCGTGGTGAGAGCTAATTTGTCGCAGTGCACCACGCGTGCTTCTCCACGTTGTCGCAATTGCAGAGAGAATCCTCCCTCAGCATGGGGAGTAAAAGACAGCAAACTGGTGTTGGTGAGCAACTTAATTCCCAATCGTTGTGCTTCTTGAAGTAGACACTGCGCAATGGTTTCGCTCGAATTGCTCTGCGGAAAGACACGTCCTTCATCTTCCACTTTGAGGGGTACTCCGCGTTGTTCCCACCAATCATAGATGTCGCTGGGTGAAAAACTGCGGAACAGTCTTTGCATCAAACGTGCTCCTCGCGGATAGACGTCTTGCAGTTGGTCGACGTGCTCAAATGTGTTGGTGACGTTGCATCGCCCTCCCCCAGTGGCTCGCACTTTGGTCAATGGTTGGCTGGCACGCTCAACGAGGGTGATCTGACTATTGGGAGAAATTTCGCGAAGCGTGATGGCGAGAAAATAACCCGCAGCTCCTGCACCGATGATGTAGACGTTAGACATTAGACGTTAGAGGGTAGACGTTAGAGTTTTTTCTAGAAGTTCTAGTTTTTCTAGCAATTAGAGATTTTCTGTTCCTTTTAGGCTGGCTTCTAATGCACGAAGATGGCATTCCTCACCCACCACCCAAAGAATGTCAGTGGGTTGAAGCACGCGAGAAGCCTCAGCTAGTTCCACACTTCCCGAAGCATCTTCCACTCCGACGAGCATACAGCGATGGACGTCGCGGATGCCACTCTCTGCCACTGTGCAAGGAAGGAGCGTAGAAGTGGGACGGGCTACGATGCGGCGCAACAGAAGACTGTGGTCACAGCCATCGTCTTCTAAGATATGTTCCACTTCGACAGACATCCTTTGCGCAAAGTTTTCTAGACTTGTGTCGTCACCAATGACTTCCAACACGTCGCCAGGGAACAGACAGATGTGGCCATTGGGAGCGTTGATGCGAATGTCTTGTCGCAAAATGGCAGCCACCAGCACACCATCATTGGAGGAAAAGTCTAAACTTGCCAGAGATTGACCTGCCCAAAGGGAGAAAGGAGGTACAACTAAACGCGCGAAATGGACATCGCGAGCCGACAAACGACGCGCAAATCCCAATTCTTGAGAACTCTTCTGTTGAGCTACCATCTCACGCTGACGCAGGTTGTGACGGAAACGGCGCTCGGCTTTTATGGAACGATATTTCACCCAACGACTATTGACCACTAGAAGCATAATGACAAAGGCGACGGGGAGGTGGATGTACCATGCGAGAGGCGACAGATATTGCAAAACATAGAACACCAAATAAATGGCTAGTGACCAGCGAAGACAGAAAAGAAGACCATACAAGGCTTCCCCCAGAAAAGATTTCCTGAGTTTCTGAGCACTCTGGCTGCGATTTTTGCGCGCCACAATGGGACGAAGCAGGGGAGAAAGTACAAAGAGAGTGCCTATGCCGGTGATGGCATTGCCAATGAAGTGTGTGGGGGGAATTTGGCGCAGGAGAGGGAGAAAGGCCGAAAAGGAAAGTCCGATGACGGTGACCGACAAAATGGTGTAAACCACGGTTTGTGTTAAAACAATTCTGCCAAAAGCTAGCGCAGATTTTCCCAAAATCAAAACTGGACTGCGCTTTGTTTTGAGAGTGACATTGTTCGTTGAACCACTGTTTTGAGCGTCCTTGTCGGAAGACGTTGAAAGGGTGGTGGGGGCGTTGATGACTGTTGCACCTTTTTCGAGAGCAACTGTTTTGTCGGCCGTGCGCGCCTGCCACGTTTCGGGGAGAAAACGTTCGATGAAGCAATAGACCGGTTGTGCAGAACGAATGAAATAGGGAGCTATGAATGTGGTGACAATGCTCACCGCTACCATAATGGGATAGAGTCGTTCGCTTGTGACTCCTAAACTCTGACCAAGTGCCGCAATGATGAAGGAAAATTCTCCGATTTGCGTGAGCGAAAAACTGCACTGCATAGCACGCTGCAAGGGGTGTCCGGCAATGACAAAAGCCAACGTGCCAAAAAAGGCCATTCCCACAAAGAGGGCAAGAGAAATGAGGAGAATGGGGAGTCCATATTGGAGGAGCACTTGCGGATCGACGAGCATACCCACCGACACAAAGAACACTGCACCAAAGAGATCGCGCACGGGATTTACTAGTTTTTCAATGCGCTCAGCTTCAATGGTTTCTGCCAATATGCTTCCCATCACGAAGGCACCAAAGGCAGCACTGAATCCAGCTTTTGCAGCGAGTACAACGAGTCCAAAGCACAAGCCGATGCTCACCACGAGGAGAATTTCAGAGTTGATGATTTTGCGGTTTTTCTTCAAGAAATAAGGCACAATGTAGATGCCGACAACAAACCACAACACGAGAAACACCGACAAACTCATCAAACTGGTGATGAGAGAGTGCCCTCCACCTGTTGTTGCGTTGGATGTTGCCGCCACAGTGCTCAATAAAATCATCAGCAAAATGCCTAAGATGTCTTCGAGAATCAGCACTGAAAACACCTCTTGCGCAAATCTTTTGCTCAACCATCCTAAGTCTTCTAACGCTTTATATATAATTGTGGTGGAAGAAATGCTCAACATTCCTCCTAGAAAAAGGCTATCAAAATTGCTCCACCCCAAAAGTTGTCCCATCGTTGCGCCCACTCCGACCATAGCCGCCATAGTGAGGGAACTTGCCACAACGGGACGCATTCCCATACTTGCCACTTTTTTGAGCGAAAATTCTAATCCCAACACGAACATCAAGAAGATGACGCCGATTTCGCTCCACACCTCAATGTTGCTGTGGTCTTGCACCGAAGGCATATAGGGCATATGTGGACTCGCCAAAAAACCAGCTACGATGTAGCCTAACACAAGGGGTTGCTTCAATTTGCGCACTATGACGGTGACCACTCCGGCGACGAGGAGGATGAGGGCAAGGTCGGAGATGATGGGAGGGAGGTGATTCATAAACGTAGTGTCCTTAGTTGTGGAACAAGGGGGATATTTTGAGCATCGATAGGGTTGTATGGGGAATTAGATTGAGTTTCATTCGAACTTCAATTGAGAGTTATTCGAACTTCAATTGAGTTTTATTTCAACTCAGATTGAGTCTTACTTCAACTCGGATTGGATTTCTATGACAAAACAGCCCGCAGAGCAGATCCATTTTTGTGCAAGGAAACATCCCCAATATCGACAAAGGTACGATAATTCTTGGGAAAATGCAATAGAATTTTTCAGCAAATCTGTCCGCACTGTGCAATCTTCGCTCAAATGCTAGGATTGCGCTCCTCAAGAAAGGGTTCTGCCTTCTGAAAACATCAAGAAATGTAGGGAGGATTTGCTAATAAAACCTAGAGCATATCCTCATTTATAGGTAGAAAAGTGGAGAAAACAGCGTAAAACGGCAGGAGCGCATTTAAATCGCAGGGTAAGAATCACTGAAAATAGCGATTGTATGCACCAAGAGAAACTCGTAACTTTGCAACATCAATCAAAGATGGCTAGAAAGGTGGCGTGCTGCGTTGAAAACAACGGTAGTTATGGAGCCTTTGCTTTCTTCTTAAATACTTGTACAATATGTATCTAAAAACATTCCTCCTTGCTGCCCTTGCAGCTTTCACACTCGCTTCTTGCGACAAAGACGAAGATAACAACGTGAAGCCCAAATCTGAAACTACCTTTAAGAATGTGGGTATGTCTCTCCAAGAAGGTGCTTATGGTAGTTGGACATATGTGAATCTTGCCACTGGCGAACACGAAGCTTATCCCGATTTTGGCACGTGGACGTATGTGAACCCCCAAACGAAGGAGGTGAAGCGCGAACAGAAACCAGGCAGTTTGGCTGACGTGAAAATCAAATGGGACATTGCGTTCCGCTACAATCTCGTTCGCACTAACGAAGGTGCTACAAAAATGCTCACTGCAACAGAGTTTGCTCAGGTGAAACCTGAAGATCTTAATGACATCAGCGTGAAGGATACCATTGCAACTGGAAAAGACCGCGTGATGGTGGACTTTGCCAAGATGATGCTAGGAGTTATGAGTTCCACTTCCAACGATGTGCGCAACCCAGTGCTCTCCTCAATGTTCACACGCAAAGGACAGATGACTAATGTCACTTATGAAGCAAAGCCTAATGTGGTGGCATTGCGTACAAAAGATGGTCGCCATTTCTTGCTCAAATTTAAGTCATTCTCCAACAATGCTGACAAAAATGGTTTCTACACCTTCGATGTTTTGAAAGTGAAGTAATTTTAGCGGAGGCTAGACTCTCAAGGCGCAAGACTATGGAGAAAACGTGAGAGGACTAACATCTAACGTCTAATCTCTAATCCGAGCCACGCTTGTCGTGGCGAGCATAAAAGGGTCTATACCCCCTCTAACGTGTAATGACTAATGTCTAATGATTAACGCCTAATGTTTATTATAAAATATGGTTTCATTGTCCTATGCCTTTTCACGGGTATGGGACAATGCTGTATGTCGGTGCAGGCGCAAAAAAAGAACACCGCAGTAGTGTCCAACAAAGAGAAATCCACTGCGAATCCTGCGATGGACAAAACCTTCGGTGAGGTGGTAGTCACAGGTTCTCGCTTAGAACGTCCACTCAAAGACGTGCCTGTGATAACGCGCATCGTGACTCGCGCTGAGATTGACCGCATCAATCCGCTCGATATGCAGCAATTGTTGCAATATGCTCTCCCAGGCATTCAGTTTCGACTCAACACAATGAGCCAACTACCCACGCTCACCTATCAAGGAATGAACAATAAGATGGTGGTTTTTCTCATTGATGGAGAGCGAATAAGCGGAGAAAGCAGCGATCACAACATAGATTACAACCGCATCAATCCCGATGAAATAGAGCGCATCGAGGTGGTGCGCGGTGCAGCTTCCACCCTCTACGACAGTAATGCACAAGGAGGCGTCATCAACATCATCACCCGTAAGGCGAAGCGGCCATTCTCGTTAAGTGTGATGGGCAGATATGCGGGAAAGAATGGCCAAAAATATGGTGCAAGTCTTGGACTTCGCAAAAATGGTTGGAGTTCTTTCACCAATGTCGGTTGGCGCAGTAGAGAAAGTTTTGTAGTACCCGATGTAAGCAAGTACGCTTACGAACAAATTTCGGTGGATGGCACAGTGAAAAAGGTGGAAGAAAATCAAGCTGACACCCTTCAACTCAAAGGCTACACTGTGAACAGTGTGTCGCAGCGATTGGGATATCAATTTAACGAACAACTCAGTGCCGAACTCAAAGGTTCTTTTTATAGTAATCGACAACCTCTTGTGCGTGGTGGAAAACGCTACGATCGATATAATGATTGGACGTGGGGAGCAACGGTGAAATATGTTCCCACTGCGTTGCATCGTTTTGATATTTCTTATCTCAATGAAATCTACACCAAGACTTACAACTATCCTCAAGCAGAGGGTACAGCCGCAGATCCGAAGTACATCACTCCCTATCGAAATCGACAACACACAGGTCGCTTGAATTACACCTATTTAGGCAATAAACATATCGTGAGTTTGGGAGCAGAACTAAGCAACGACTATTTGAAGCACTATATGCTCAAAGACTCTGGATCCGTGTCAGGCACACAGTGGTCGGTGTATGCTCAAGATGAGTGGCATATTTTGTCAAAACTCAACCTTGTGGCTGGGGTAAGAATGGACAAATCTTGGAAATATGATGCACACATCACGCCAAAGATTTCCATACTCTACCGCCCGGTTGAACAACTAACGCTCCGCGCCAACTATTCTCACGGATATCGCCCACCAACGCTAAAAGAAGTCTATCAAGATTTCAATATGATGAACGTGATGCACGTGGTGGGAAATCCTCAACTTCGTCCCGAAACGAGCGAACAATGGTCTGTTTCAGCTGAATATGCAATCAATCGACTGAATCTCTCTGCTTCGTTGTTTCATAATCGGTATCACCACTACATCGGCTACGAAACAGTGAGTGCAGATACCATACGCTATGCAAATTTCGACGACAGACAAACAACTGGACTTGAAGTTTCTGCGCGATATACCACAAACTATGGACTACATCTTCGCACCACCTACAACTACATTAACGATCATCAATTGAGCAACGGACACGGAAGTTTCTCTGAGTATTACAACACCTCTGATGTTCGCCCGCATAGTCTGACTTTTGGAGCGGCTTATCACTACAACATCTCCAATTTGCTCACGGCAACCGCCGATTTCAACGGACATTGGGGTTGCGCTTTCTCGCAATATGACTATCGTATATTGCACGACACCCAAAGTGGTAATGAGTATCCTGTGATGTATCGCTATCACTTTGATGCACGCACTTTCTGTTCGTTGAATTTAGGATTGCAACTCCCTCAAAAGGGACTCTCTGTGGGATTGCTCATCGATAACCTGTTCGACTATCGCGACCGTGCTTCCACCGCTTCTGTGCAACTTCCCGATGTGGGACGCACTTTTGTGGCAACTCTCAAAATTGATGTAGACAAACTTTTCTGATTTCATCGGATCTCTAACGTCTAATCTCTAACGACTATTTTCAGAGCCGCGCTTGTCGTGGCGAGCAAAAAAGGGTCTATGACCCTCTAACGTCTACCCTCTAACGTCTATAGTATAGTAATGTCAAAATTCAATTTTCGTCTACATTCTCGCCGATTATGGTTCATCTTTGTAGGCTTATTACTACTCATTTTTGCAGCATCATTTGCTTGGCGCACCTGGTTAGGAACCACGCGCATCGCTTTGGTCAATTTCCAACCGCTTACTTCTGGTCATATAGCCAAAGCCAACGACAATGCACTCATTAGTCTTGAAGACGTTGATGCAGAAAACATCGAAAAT
>QWCL01002260.1_pt1 | contig 14643 bp, 9 predicted proteins | sample 1972551 | NCBI WGS metagenome assembly QWCL01 (sample SAMN09866709, study PRJNA288562) | Human oral metagenome isolate term2_saliva, whole genome shotgun sequencing... | isolation source: mouth | host: Homo sapiens | place: USA: California
TGTAATCCGCTGTTTCGAGGACGATAACGTGGTACGTGAGGGTGGTATGGCAGTCAACCCGATTGAAGATAAGGAGATTATCGATACAGAGTTGCAGCTCAAAGACCTTGAAACCATCGAGGCACAGCTTGCTAAACAGCAGAAAGTTGCTGCTGCAGGCAATAAAGATGCTAAGGTAATGGTATCTGTCTTGGAGGCTTATAAGGAAGTCTTAGAGCAGGGTAAGAATGCTCGTAGTGTTGAGTTTGAAAGCAAGGAAGAACAGCAAGCAGCGCACGACCTCTTCCTCCTGACAACAAAACCTGTACTTTACGTTTGCAATGTAGACGAATCAAGTGCGAAGACAGGTAATGAATACAGTCAGATGATTGAGAAGATTGCAGCTGAGGAAGGTGCTGAAGCAATGATCATCGCTGCTAAGACAGAGGAAGATATCGCTTCTTTGGAGAGCTATGAGGATAAGAAAATGTTCCTTGACGAGCTTGGCTTGGAAGAAAGCGGTGTGAGCCGACTCATCAATAAAGCATATCATCTGCTCAATCTCCAGACCTTTATCACCGCTGGTGAGATGGAAGTAAAGGCATGGACCTTCCATAAAGGATGGAAAGCACCGCAGTGTGCGGGTGTTATCCATACCGACTTTGAGAAGGGTTTTATTCGTGCAGAGGTCATCAAGTACGACGATTACATTAAATATGGTTCTGAGGCAGCTATTCGTGAGGCTGGTAAACTTGGCATTGAAGGTAAGGAATACGTTGTACAAGACGGTGACATCATGCACTTTAGATTTAATGTATAGCCCCTATTTAACCCCTCTCTGCTAAGAGAGGGGATAATTATTGGTGCTATCTTCACTTTTAATAGCATAACTATGAACAATCTACTTTATATTGCATGGCAGCCAAGTGAAGTGATTTTCCAGCTTGGTTCTCTTCCTATCCGTTGGTATGGAATGTGTTGGTTAGTAGGTCTTGCCTTGGGATATTTTATGATGCAGTGGCTTTTTAAGCGTCATAAATTTCCTCCATCACAGTTTGATCCACTCTTCCTCTATGTCTTTTTTGGCGTACTGATTGGTGCTCGCTTGGGTCATTGTCTCTTTTATGAGCCAGAGGAGTTCCTTACTTCGTGGAAAGGAATCATGACTATCTTTATTCCTATTCGTGAAATGGCTGACGGTTCATGGAAGTATGTGGGTTATCAAGGACTCGCATCCCATGGTGGAGTGGCTGGATTACTGATTGCCCTCTTCCTTTATATTCGCAGGACGAAGATGAATACGTGGGTAGTACTTGATTTCTTTGGTATCGTATCTGGTATCACAGCTTGTTTTATTCGCCTTGGAAACCTGATGAATTCAGAGATTATTGGTAAGGTAACAGACGTTCCTTGGGCTTTTATCTTCTATAACGTAGACGATAAACCACGTCATCCGGGACAGCTCTATGAGGCAATAGCCTACTTAGTTATCTTCCTTCTTATTTATTTTATCTATAGGAAGTATCCGAAGAAAGTGGGTACAGGACTTTATTTCGGACTCTGTCTTACACTTATCTTCACCTTCCGTTTCTTCATTGAATACACGAAGGAGATACAAGAAGCATTTGAGGCAGGTCTGCCAATCGATATGGGACAGATATTAAGTATTCCTCTTATTGCCCTCGGTGTATGGTCAATCTTACGCTCAAGAGGAAAAGAAGGAAAACTACCATAACTCGCTTTCGACTACGAATTACGCTAATTGCACGAATATTCATTGATTAGGGATATTCGTGCAATTCGTTTTATGAATAGTAATTAGTTGAAGTTTGTAAACTATTTTTATGCTATTCAAAACCAATACATACTCTTTTAGCTTCTAAAAGACGCCCTTTTGGCTTGCAAAAGATGCCCTTTAAGACCCTTACTAACGCCCTTTTGAAGTCCAATTAAGCACCTTTTACTTTGCTATTTTATAACTAATTGATTTCCTGTTGATTACAAACCTGCTTTTTGTATGTGGTTTTGCCGTCCTTTATAGATGTTTTCCTCGAAATTATGTAATGATTTTTCAAACCATTATCTGCATATTTTCGAAGTCCTAAAATGAAATGGTTTTCCTGAAACATTGTGGTCTAATGACCGATTTGGGTTTAATGAGTAACCTCGGTTCTTCCGTTAAAGCGATACGAAAAGCGTTCACACATTTAACGGAAGAACCCTTTTTTTTCCTTATAATTGTTTTATTTATTTGTAATTCTTCTTGTAATATCTTCTAAAGACTGATAAAAAAGTGGAGCTGAAACATTGTTTATTTTTCCTTCTTTATATACGCTATTGCATATATACAATAAGTCATCAATGTTTCCATGTAGTTCCATAATCCTTCTTGTAAGATTATTTGTGGCAAACATACGCTTCATGAAAATGGCAGAAAGTTGAGCTGGTAGTTTATATATCCATAATTCATTTCTATAATATTTCATATTAATACCACGTGAAGCTGCTATTTTTGTTGTCTCACGAATAGTTTTAATTGTAGTTGCCAATAGCTTTAGAGAATTCATAAGTTTATGAACTGATGTTATACTGTCATTTATGTCTCCATTTTTACCTATGACAGAGATAACTGCAGCGTTGATAGCCATGTGTATCCATATCCATTCCAACATGTCATAAGGGTTCTCAAGTTTTATGTTAGAGGACTTAAATAGATTAGAAATAGCCTCATAATTTGATATGGTTGTCTTATTTTTAGACTCTATCATGAAATGGTCGAATAAACAACAATCAAGTTCAGCTTTAGTAGTAAGCTCTTCTTTTTTTATTTTTATGCAACCTCCAGCAACGGGAAAGCCTAAGATATAATCATATCCTTGCATAATTTTATCAAGATATTGCTTGTCATACCATAGATTACAGCATAAGAGTATTGTGCCTTTGAATGCTTCTTTTCGTAGTATCTCCATCACATTGGCAATCTTCCCTTGTGAGATACTTACGAAAATTATGTCATATTCTTTCTTTGAATGTGGATTTACTGTATATTCTTTTTTGACTTGAATACCCTTTGATGATTCTCTTCCATCTAATAATGTAACTTCAATATTGCTTATATATTCCTTATTACTTCCTTCCCGAATATAATGTTCAACATTGTGTCCAGCCTCTTTAAACACAGAAGCATAAGTTGTTCCGATAACTCCTAATCCTATAATTAATATATCCATGTTTGTGTTTATTTTAGACAAAGGTAATTAATTATTTGGGCTTTCCTCCTTATTTTTGTAATTTTGTAAGTCTAAGGATAAAATAGAAACAGACTTAATAAGGAAGTAAAAGATATGGCAAAAGATGATAAGGGACTTACCCCGATGATGAAACAGTTCTTCTCAATGAAGGCGCAACATCCTGGTGCATTGATGCTCTTTAGGTGTGGTGACTTCTATGAGACGTATGGTGAGGATGCTGTGGAGTCGGCAAGAATACTTGGTATTACCCTTACACGTCGTAACAATGGTGGTAATGGCGACTCGATAGAGATGGCTGGTTTCCCCCATCATGCCCTTGATACTTATCTTCCTAAGCTTATCCGAGCTGGAAAGCGTGTAGCTATCTGCGACCAATTAGAAGACCCAAAGAAGAAACGTGAGGCTATCAAAGGCAAGAAGGGTTTGTCGGCAATGGACAAGATGGTGAAGCGTGGTATCACAGAACTTGTTACTCCGGGTGTTGCCATGAGCGACAACGTACTGAACTATAAGGAAAATAACTTCCTTGCTGCGGTACACTTCGGTAAAGGGTCATGTGGTGTTAGTTTCTTAGACATATCTACTGGTGAGTTCCTAACTGGTGAAGGCACCTTTGATTACGTCGAAAAGCTATTGGGTAACTTCCAACCAAAGGAGGTACTATTCGACCGTACGAAGAAACAAGACTTCGAACGCTACTTCGGTACACGTCTTTGTACGTTCGAGATGGACGATTGGGTGTTTACTGATCAGACGGCTCGACAGAAGCTATTAAAGCATTTTGGAACAAAGAATCTAAAAGGTTTCGGTGTCGACCATCTGAATAATGGTGTCGTTGCAGCAGGTGCTATTCTACAGTATTTAGAGATAACACAGCACACACAAATCAATCATATCACTTCATTAGCACGTATAGAAGAAGATAAATACGTGCGTATGGACCGTTTCACTATCCGTTCTTTGGAGTTGATTGCCCCAATGAATGAGGATGGTTCATCGCTTTTGAATGTCATTGATAATACGATTACGCCAATGGGTGGACGTATGTTACGCCGTTGGATGGTCTTCCCACTGAAGGATGAAAAGCCTATTAATGAGCGTTTAGACGTGGTTGATTATCTCTTCCGAGAGCCAGATTTCCGCGAATGTATCAATGAACAGTTCCATCGCATTGGTGACTTAGAGCGTATTATCTCAAAGGTAGCTGTCGGTCGTGTGTCACCTCGTGAGGTTGTGCAGCTGAAGAATGCCCTTATGGCTATTCAACCGGTTAAGACAGCTTGCCTTTATGCAAAGAGCGATACGCTGAAGAGGATTGGTGAACAGCTGAACCTCTGTGAGTCCCTACGTGATAGAATAGAGAAAGAGATACAGCCTGATCCTCCACAGTTAGTCAATAAAGGTGACGTGATAGCCTTAGGTTTTAACCAAGAACTCGATGATTTGCGTTCTATTCGTGATAATGGAAAGCAGTATCTGTTAGAGATTCAAGAGAAGGAGATTGCTCAGACAGGTATTACCTCGCTGAAAATAGGATTTAATAATGTGTTCGGCTATTACTTGGAGGTGCGCAATACCTTTAAAGATAAGGTGCCTGAGAATTGGATTCGTAAGCAGACATTGGCGCAGGCAGAGCGTTATATCACCCCTGAACTTAAAGAATACGAGGAGAAGATACTTGGTGCGGATGAGAAGATATTGGCTTTGGAGACTCAGCTTTATATGGAGTTGATACAGGATATGCAGGAGTTTATTCCGCAGATACAGATCAATGCCAATCTTATTGCTCATCTTGACTGTCTGCTTTCGTTTATGAAAGTATCGCAGTTGCAGCGTTATGTACGCCCAGTAGTGGACGATTCGGAGGTTATAGACATTAAACAGGGTCGCCATCCAGTGATAGAAACACAGTTGCCGATAGGTGAACAGTATGTGCCTAATGATGTATTGCTTGATACGGAACACCAACAGATTATGATGATTACGGGTCCGAATATGGCAGGTAAGTCTGCTTTGTTGCGTCAGACAGCCCTCATCGTATTGTTAGCACAGATAGGTTGCTTCGTTCCTGCTGAACGAGCACGCATCGGAATGGTGGATAAAATCTTCACACGTGTGGGTGCTTCGGATAATATTTCATTAGGAGAATCAACCTTTATGGTTGAGATGACGGAGGCTTCAAACATACTTAATAACGTCACTCCACGTTCTTTAGTGCTCTTTGATGAGTTAGGACGTGGTACAAGTACGTATGATGGTATTAGCATTGCATGGGCAATTGTAGAGTATCTACACGAACATTCGCGTGCACAGGCACGTACCCTCTTTGCTACACACTACCATGAATTGAACGAGATGGAGAAGAATTTCCCTCGTATCAAGAATTTCAATGTCTCTGTTAAGCAAGTGGATGGAAAGATCATCTTCGTTCGTAAGTTAGAGAAAGGTGGTAGTGAGCATTCCTTCGGTATTCATGTAGCAGAGATAGCGGGTATGCCTCGTTCTATTGTTAAGCGTGCAAGAAGGTGTTCAACTCTCCTTCTTCCAACTCGATGATCCCGTCCTCACACAGATTCGTGACGAAATCCTCGGTCTTGATGTCAATAATCTTACACCTGTTGAAGCCCTTAATAAACTGAATGATATTAAGAAAATCGTAAAGGGATAGACATTATAAGCACTGACATCGTAGTCTATAGACAGGGTAAGAAAGACAGGGTAACAGGGTAAGAAAGACAGGGTAACAGGGTAAGTAAGACAGGGTAACAGGGTAAGTAAGACAGAGTAACAGAGTAAGAAAGACAGAGTAACAGAGTAAGTAAGACAGAGTAACAGAGTAAGTAAGACAGAGTAACAGAGTAAGAAAGACAGAGTAACAAGGTAAGTAAGACAAAGTAACATATAAACAAAGTGCAGGGTAACATAAGAATAGCCAATAAGTTCTTATGTTACCCTGTCTTCTTTTCTTATCTTAATACGTCTTTTGTCAGTTCATCTATTTGGCTGATAATATCCGAGTTAATGCGTTGCATACGGAGGTATAACCATATACCGATGGCTACTCCGACGATTAAGCCAACGCCACCGCCAACCAGCATACCATTGAACATGGATGTATGGTCTCCTCCATTCGCAGCACCTGACCCATAGTATGTCTCGATAAAGAACCAAGGAGTCCATATAGTCATTATGATTGTGCCACACAAGAAGGACTTTTTGCGTAATTTCTTCATCCTTTGCATTTGTAAGGAAGCCGCTATGAGGTCGCCATTCAGGAACTCCTTCTTATTAACATGGTTGATATAAGCATCGAAACAAACACTGAAAGTCATAACGAGTACGGTAAATCCGTAGAACCACCACGACATGTTAAACAGTATCCGAACTTCATTGTAACCGTAATAAATAAATAGTAACACTAAGAATGACACCCATGTATACTTCTTCATAAACGACATCTTATTGAGCATTGACTGTCTGATAAGCTTATCGTTGACGAGTGTTTGATTGTCAAGTTTATTCTTGAGGATATCCAATTGCTGACGCATTTCCTCAAACTCTGTATGCTTTGTTTCCATTGTAGTTTTCTTTTTAATGTGATTGTTAAGCTTTGTAGGGTATTGGGCTAATTGGGCTAATTGCCCTAATAGGGCTAATAAGACCAATAAGACTAATCTCATTCATTAATGGTTACTCCCCTACTCCTTTGTTGTTTCACTTGTTTTCTTCAGTTTCTCTTTGATTCTGAATAGTCTTACGGAGACATTCTTAGTACTGATACCGACGATTTCGCCAATCTCTTCATAGCTCATATTCTCCAACCAAAGCAGGATAATGGCTCGGTCAAAAGGCCCTAACTGACTGATACGGCGGTTAAGTTGTTGTATCTGTCGGCTGTCATCATCACTATCCGTAAAGGGATTGATGTTCATCGTAAGTGGAATCGTTTTCCGTTTCCGTTTCTTTCGATCACATGAGATGCAGGTGTTGAGGCTGATACGATAGAGCCACGTGCGCACATCGCTTTCTCCTCGGAAGTTCTGTAGACCCTTCCAAAGGTTTATCAATACCTCTTGAAAGAGGTCGTTCACCTCATCTTCATCCTTTGAGAACATATAGCACACGGTGTAGATGGTGCTTTTATGTTCTCTCACGATGCGTGAGAAGTCTTGTTCATTTTGTAGGTTGTCCATCTGTTGATAGGTTGATTTTTGCTCATTAGACGCACGTAGTAAATGAAAAACTACACAATTGGGATAAAATTTTTTATTTATCGTGTACAAAAGTATTGTTTTATGAGGATAAATACAAGTCTTTGCAGGCTTTATTTAGGGTTCTTCCGTTAAATGCGTAGATGGTTAATAGAATGAGATTAATCCACATACATAATGAGATTAATCCACATACATAGTATGATTTCCTCCAATAAGATTGTTTTATAAAGGCTCAACACCCAACACCCATCACCCAACACCAGTATAATTGCTCCCAATAAGTTGGTTTTATAAATGGGGATAAACTACATAATAAACGTAATTAGGTGCGATGTTTATCTGTCTTCTACAAACAACTTATTCCTATTAGCCTAATTAGGCTAATAAGCCCAATAAGCCCAATAGGGCTAATAGCCTGTTACTTTATCATAATTTTTCACATCATAATTTTGAATACATGCTCTTTTGGCTTCTAAAAGACGCCCAATTGACTTGCAATAGGTGCCCTTTTGAAGTCTAACTAACGCCCTTTTGAAGTCCAATTAAGCACCTTTTATTTTACTACTTTATAACTAACTGATTTCCTGTTGATTACAAACCTGCTTTTTATATGTGTTTTTGCCGTTAGTTATAGATACTTTCTTCGAAATTATGTAATGATTTTTCAAACCCTTATCTGCATATTTTTGAAGTCTAAAAAGAAATGATTTTCAATGTCAGAGGATAATAATAGGATAGATACTTGACTGTCTTAGCCATGTTTTTGTATAGTGAGTAACTTCCGTTCTTCCGTTAAAGCAATATGAAACAGGTCCATACATTTAACGGAAGAAACTGATTTAATGCTTTAAAAGTTTTGATGTTCCGATATTAATATCTATCTTTGCCACAGATAGGAACGTCTGAAAGAATTAGAAGTAGTTTCTGGCGTATTCGCTGGAGTTTGATACGAAGTATCGTTATTATCGTTAACGAAGGTTCACAATAAAAGTAATTCCCTTACAGCGTTCCTATTTTTTTGTTTAAAACAAACGCACTATGGCAACCAGAACAATAAACGGAAGGGAATATACAAAGGCTCATTTTGAGAATAAACTGCGCCATTTAAGCGATGCACAGGAACTTGCAGCGATGCTGAACGAGCTGAAGTTACCTTGGTTTTATTCTGACTTTCGTGGTAAACAACTAAGTTTTTTAGCTGATACCAATAATGTCCAACGACGTTGTAAGACTTTCCGACTTCGCAAGAAGCACGGTGGCTATCGCGAGATTACGGCTCCGAAAGGAGGTCTTCGTGGTATATTAAATGCACTCAATATATTACTTCAGACCTACGACGAGCCTACTCCTTGGGCATTCGGCTTTGTCTGTGGTCGTTCTGTGGTTGATAATGCACGTCCACATGTGGGAAAACGTTATATTCTGAACCTTGATTTAAAGGATTTCTTCCCCACTATTACACGCCAGCAGGTGGCTGACTGTCTGACGGCAGAGCCTTTTGGCTTCTCGTCATTGGCTGCAAAACTCGTCTCAGGACTGGCTACTGTGCGCACAAAGAACAATGAAGAAGTTTTAGCACAGGGCTTTGCAACATCGCCAACACTATCGAACTTTATTTGTCGGGAGTTGGATAAGGAGATAGCGAGCATAGCTACTGCACAAGGAATTACCTTTACCCGCTATGCTGATGACCTCACTTTCAGTTCTGATACAGATATTCTTCGTCCACAGGGAGAGCTTGTACAACAGGTAAAGGCTATTGTTGAGCGTTATGGCTTCAGGCTGAATGAAGAGAAAACCCACTTGCAACGTCGTGGAAGACGGCAGGAGGTAACGGGCTTAATGGTAACTGAAAAGGTGAATGTAAGCCGCCGTTATGTGCGTGAAATTCGTTCCTTGCTGTATATCTGGGAACGTTACGGCTATGAAGATGCCTGTCAGGCAGCGTGGAAGAGCTACAGGCAGCAGCATGGAAAGACAAAGGGACATCAGCATTGCGTACCTCTTAATGCTGTTCTGAGGGGTAAACTGAACTACATGAAGGCAGCAATCCTTATGACCCAAGAAAAAAGAGCAAACGCATTCTTAACTTTATAGTGATGGTGATTATATTGGTTGCTATTATACTCATCAAATTGTTTTTAAAATCACTTCTGTAAGCTGTAAAAAGTAAGTTAATAAGTAGCGTAATTCTCATCTTTCGTCATGTAGATGACTACCTTTTGCGAATTATTTTCATGAAAAGAAATATTTATTTTCATGAAGAAAAATATTTATTTACGTGAAAAAAAATAATTATTTTCATGAAAATAATTCGCTGTTTACTTAATCTTATCAATTGGTAGGATTACTTCTCCCAATGGAATCATGGCATTGAAGAGGCTTATATACTGATAATTAGGAATGTCAGAGACCATGATTTCACGCTTTTGAAGCAGTCCACAGTCGAGCAGTCGTTGGCGCATCGTACCGCAAAGGAGTGGCGTAGGGGGTGTAAACCATTGTTCGCCATCATAGAGTGCAATGTTGGTATAGGAAGTATCTGTAAGGTGATTGTCACGAACAATAAGTATTTCGTCACAGTCACCTTGCTGTTTTTTTAGTTCGTTAAGTGCCGAGCGGTCAGTACTCTTGTAGGGATAGCTGATATTGTTGTCGTAGACAAGGTGTAAAGAGTTGATTTCCTTACATATATAAGGAGTACAGGTGATATCGTGGATGCCCTCTTTATCATAGACAAAGCGTAGCTTTGAGCATTCCATCGGTAAGCTAACAGCCTTTAGAAGGTCAGCTATACGCAACGGCTCTGTCAGTCCTAACATCTCTTTGCGAGTGCGGTTCATTCGCTCTTCGTGGTAGGCAAGATTGCAGGCACAGCCGTCTATTACCCTTATTGTCTCAATATATTGGCACATAAACCTTTTCTATCACCTCTTTATATTCGTCATCATTATTGCTTTGAGCCGTAATACCGCCCCCAGCCTTGTAGTGAAGCTGTCCGTCTTTATCCTGATCAATAAAGCGAATCATCACTGCACTGTCTAATTGTCCTTTACTATAACAGCCCATCACGCCCGTATAAAAGTCTCTTTCGTAGCCCTCAGCCGCATCGATTATCTCCATGGTACGAGGCTTAGGGGCACCTGTAATGGAGCCAGCAGGGAGCAAATGGAAGAGAAGTGTACCGATATTCTCACGATAGTCTGTAGGGAGTTGTCCTGTAATCTCCGAACTTGTCTGCAGGATTTCACCCTTGTTTGTTGTCAGATGGTCGATATAACGATAGCGTTTCACTTGCACTTGCTCTGCTATGATACTCAAGTCGTTGCGGATAAGGTCGACGATGGTAGCGTGTTCGGCTGCTTCTTTCTTATTTTCCATCAGTTCCTTCTCGGCTTCAGGACGTGTTGCATCAATCGTTCCCTTCATTGGGAAGGAACTAATAAGTCCTTCTCTATTGATACGAACGAATATTTCTGGAGAGAAACAAACGAACTTCTCTTTCATCCAACAGCGATATAACGCCTTTGAACGCATGAAGATATCGTGCAAGGAAAGATTTGTACGGACAGGAATTTTGCATGTCAAGTTGGATAAATAGCTGTCACCTTCACGCTCTCTTTGCTTGACAAGGTTGATTCGCTGTTCATAGTCATCTCTTGTGAGTGGTTCGGTATGCCATTCAACAGCCTCATTGCTGTAGCTTTCGCCCTTAGGGATATTAGAAAGGCTTGGGAAAGCAAAAAGCAATTCATGTGGATTGATGTCCGCATACTCCTCTACATAGGCACCATCGGCTTTATAATTGATGATAAAGATAAAGTCTTTACCTTCCTTAGCCAGCGTGTTCATCCGCTGAATGGCATGTTCACGGTCGTATAGTATCATATTCTTTTATCGCAAGCAGATGGGATACTCTATCCCTTTGTTTATCTTTCTCCAATCTTGAAAATATCCTTTGGCTCAAATACTCCTGACTTCTCTGTTTTCGCAAGTTCAACCATACAATGCGCAACGACTTCTGTTTTCATAGGTCGTTGGCTCTGTAAGAGTCCTATTTTATTGAAGAATTGCAGTATAGAAACAGACAGTTTCTCAGAGCTTCTTGTAGTATTCTTACGAATTAAAGCAGGTGGACGAAGGATGGAGATATGCTGAAAAGGAAGCTGTTTGATAGCTTCTTCTAATTCACCTTTCATCTTTGTATAGAAGAAATGTGAGTTAGCATTAGCCATAGCTGTGGACACCAAGATAAAAGAAGGTACTCCCTGCTCTGCTGCTATCTTAGCGAAATTGTATTGATAGGTATAGTCTATCTTGTATTGATTCTCCTTTGAGCCAGCCGCTTTGCGCGTTGTACCCATGCAAGAGAATACGACATCGCCTTGTACGGAGAGTCTCCACTCATCCGACTGGTCGAAGTCTACGATATGTGTTGTTACCTTTTCGTTATTTATGCCTGGGTCTCTTCTGACGAAGATAGCTATTTGTTCGATAGTATCATCATTGATAAGCTCTTGGACAAGGTCTTTACCTATTGCGCCAGTAGCTCCTAATATTATTGCTCTCATTGAGGGGATTGGGTGTTGGGTGTGGGGATGGAGTGTTGGATGTTGAATGTTGGGTGTTAATGATATGTGGGAATGGGGTGTTGGAGGTGAAACATACATTATTATTATGGCTTAATAATAATCTTGAGGTGGTAAACCTCTGGTGTTATACGCTGTTCGATGTGATACCTATCAGGGTAAATCAACTCTAAACGGCGGTACATATTCTCCAATCCGATACCCTTTCCACTCTTGTCTGTGTCGTTTTTTGGATAGTTACTGTTCTCACAGAGAAAGACTATCTTACCATTATCTTCTGTGATAGATATGTGGATAAACGATGGTTTATTGGCACTTATACCATGCTTAAAGGCATTCTCAACAGGTGTTAGGAATACCAATGGCGCAATGAGTAGTTGTGTGTTGTGGATGATGAATTGGCTCTTTATCTCTACATTACTACCCGACCGTAGTGTCATCAGATTGATATAGTTCTTGATAAAGGCTATCTCACCATTCAGACTCACCTCCTTAGGCTGTGTCTCATAAAGCGCGTAGCGTAGGAGTTCAGACAGTTGACCGATTGCCTTTTGGGCATTATTCGGACTTGTCTGGGTGAGTGAGGCGATGTTATTGAGCGTATTGAAGAGGAAGTGTGGGTTTAGCTGGTTCTTAAGCCATGCCAATTCAGCTTCCGTCATCTTTTGTTTCTCCTCTCTTAGTTGCCTTCTGAGCGTACTATGGCGGATATAATAACGCACGAAGATTGCCGCAACGACCATTGCATAGTTGAGAATCATCCACATCACACCAAACTGATAGAACCCTATTCGTATAGGTGCGTTCGGTAAATCGGCATTATAAATGCTGAAAATATGATGATTCCAAAGGATGATAAACAGCAGATTGATTACCCAGAAGGCCCAGTGCTTTATCTTATTCTTTGCTTCAAAGAGATAAGGAACCAGCACATAGAAGTTCGCCATGAAGACAATCAGTAACAAGAAAAGTACGAAGGCATTGACACACATGGACTCCTTGGCGGCATTGACATCGTGCTCAAGTAGCATAATGACCAATGACCAGATAGATACAAGGAGCGCATAAATGCCCACCTGTGCGCCAAGAACGGACAGGTTATAGCGACTCAGGCAATACTTCTTTATATCCTCCAATACCTTCATGCTGCAAAGATAGTCTTTTATAAGGAAAGAAGCAAGCAGAATCTATACTACATTTTTACTTTTTCTTGTTTTAACACAGAAATGTAATTATCGGTAAATCAGTGCTTTATAAGGGTAGATTGTCTAGCATGAACACCACGCGTGCGGAGTATTAAGAGCACAGTAGGAAACGACAAAGAAGAGGCGTTCCTGCCGTTGGGATGATAAGGAAAAGCACCGATGTTGAATTACATCTATTGAGTGCTAATCACGGCTTTAAACCTTATTCTGATCTGCCTTGATTAAGGCAAGCAATCGCTCGACCGCTTCCTCCTCTGGGATATTGTGCTCAACGCATACCTGTTTGCGGTAGAGGCTCACCTTCTTTGGACCTGCACCGACATATCCATAGTCTGCATCAGCCATCTCACCGGGACCATTCACGATACAGCCCATGATACCTACCTTCAGTCCTGTCATTCCCTTGGTAGCTTCCTTGATACGAGCAATTGTCGTGCGGAGGTCGTAGAGCGTACGACCACAGCCCGGGCAAGAGATGTATTCAGTCTTCACCATGCGCAATCTACCTGCTTGAAGAATACCGAAAGCCGTTTGTTCAACATCCTCTTGTGAGAGGTTGCCATTGTTCATCAGCCAGATACCATCGGTAAGTCCGTCCATCATGAGTGCACCCATATCTGCTGCAGCCTCCAATGCTATCATCAGTTGATGCGCCAATGCACGCTGGTCGCCAAGGCGGTTCTGATGGCTTGTCATACATACCACAACCACCTCTGGATGTGTTTTCAGACAAGCAAGGAACTCCTCTGAAGGTGTACCGAACTTCAAGACGAGGAACTTAACATCACTGTTTATCGCACTGATGAAAGGCATTCCTGTCACAGGGAAGATAGGATAGACGTTCTCTAAGGACTGCTTACCACTGTTGGCAAGGTCCATATAGGCGTCATAATCAAGGATATACTTCTGTTTCTTTGCCCTTTTCTCAGGCAATTCACCCTGTACATAGATATAGTCGGGCTTTGGTAGCTCTGGTGATGACACCTCGGCAGTTGCTTGATCAGCCTTTCGAGTGGCAATAACAACAGGAACATTCTCGCCACCGATATTGCCTGCAGCCACTGTCTCACGTCGGTTAGGATGGAGATAATCAAAGCCATCATACTGTTCGGCAGGGATGAGAAGATGTTTTTCATGTCGACGGATATACCATGTTAGGTGTTTAGCCACTGGAATCTCGCACTCTGGTTCTTCACTCAGTGATACACGGATCGTGTCACCGATACCATCAGCGAGCAAGGCACCAATACCTACGGCACTCTTAATGCGTCCGTCTTCACCTTCACCCGCCTCGGTAACACCAAGGTGGAGCGGATAGTGCATACCTTCCTTGTCCATCTCAGCCACAAGAAGGCGTACGGAACGAACCATAACAACCGTATTTGAGGATTTGATAGAGATGACA
>QWCL01000512.1_pt1 | contig 14619 bp, 8 predicted proteins | sample 1972551 | NCBI WGS metagenome assembly QWCL01 (sample SAMN09866709, study PRJNA288562) | Human oral metagenome isolate term2_saliva, whole genome shotgun sequencing... | isolation source: mouth | host: Homo sapiens | place: USA: California
TATTTAGGGCTAACTTAAGAGGAGTTGTAGATAAAAGTTTCTTTCTTTTTAGGCTTGCCAAAATATATGCCTATCCCCACTAAATATCTACTGTCCCGATATATCGGTCATCCGATAATCCGTATTTTTTCTTAATGTTGCCATAGTCTATTGGTTTGGATGGTTTTGTTATTACTTCTTTTTATATAGCATGACGCAGGTGTGACGATTGGCGGTGTACGGCTTGTAGTAGCTGTTTCCTCCTTTGATAGATGCTGTCATTTTATCTCTAGGCACACCTGCTTTTAGTAACAGTTTGGCTATATATCGACAGCGTTTGATGGAAAGGGTACGATTATGCTTACTTGTTCCTGTCTTGCTGTCGGCTGAACCTACAATACGAACATCTAAATCGTATTCCTTTACAGCTGCAGCTATCTCTCTTATATTGATAAATTGTTGCTTATCGATGAGTTCTGTAGAATTGCGCTTAAAAAAGAAGAGGATAGGTGCGTCAAACTTTGCGATATTGTCATCATCAATACTGTTGGTGCCATCTTTTCCTTCACCGTTAGCAATTCTTTCCTGAAGAGAGCGGAGTCCGTTATAGCTGTTACGTGGATAGGAAGGAATATTGATAGCTGTAGGATGAGTTATAATCTCCTCGTTAGCTATTGTTGAATGTATTTGTTCCTTTCTATGCCATCCTAAATGTCCGATACCAACTGTTATACCGATAGAACCTGACAATAGATCGTCTGCAAAATATTTTTTATTGCCATAACCATCAAAGTTGCCATGAGTTGTTGTTCCTCCGAGAGTGGCAGATAAAGCAATACGTTCATTAAGGTTATAACTACCTGTAATACCATAAGAAAAGGCAAAGGCTGAATGTTTGAGGTTATTATGCCTTATAAGACCTACACCAAGATATGGACTTATATTCCATTTTGCAGGAGTGTCAAAAGAGGGACGGAAGAAAGAGGATACATTGAAAAGTGCATCGATATGGTAACTCCCAAAAGATTGAGATGATTTCTGTGAATCAATAAACTTAAAACCTTGATAGACAAGACGAGTTCCAAAATAAGGAGAGTGCCATTTGCCTAGAGAAAAGTCAAAACCTAATTTGGTTCTGCCACTGAAGTCGGTATGGGTGACAGGGGTTCCTATAAAGGAGAGGAAACCTGTCTGTGCGGAAACAAACCAATTGTCTGTAAGACCTGATAGCTGGTAGCGCGGTTCTTCTATTGTTGGCACTATAGGCTCTTCAGGATTATCAATGTGACTGATGGGATTGTCATACATTGATTTTACATACTTGTTTTCTTCTATGCCATATACGACCTGGGCATAGAGGGCATGGCTTATGACAGCAAAAGCTGATAATAATAAGATCTTTTTCTTCATTTGATTTTATACTTTATTTTCAATTATTCTATATCATAATTTTTGGGCTGCTGCATCATAGAGGTAGAGCTTATATTTAAAAATGATGCTTTCACACTTCTGAACATAGTCTCGTGCAGTAGCATAGCCTGCTGATTTAATAGAGACAAGCCAGTTGTGAAAATCAGTGGAGCTGTAACGCCAGCATTGCTTGTAACGATCGCTCATCAGCAGCATGGAATGGTATTCCATACTGGCTTCAGGGGAGGCAAAGTTGCAGAATTTCTCGCCTTTAAGGTCGTCGTCATGAACGCTATAAGGAAGCCCACTATTAAGCCAACTCCTGTTAGCTTTAATACCGAAATAGTTAAAGCCTGCTTGGGCTAGCGTACTGCTTCCCCAGTGACTTTCTAATGCCATTTGAGAGAGGATAACGGAGGCTGGGATGCCATACTTCTTCTGCTGGCGCATGGCTGCATGGGCATACTTCTTGAAGAAATCATTAGGGGAAAGGAGAGTGTTCTCGTTGACATGGAGGGCAGCGATACATTCTAACTTTACATCCCTTATATAGGTAAGGAGATTGTAAGGGTCCTCGAGTCTTCCTCGTAATCTGCTGGTGATATGGAGGTGTGCTCCAGTGGAACGACCTGTATTACCACTAACGCCAACTGGATCACCTGCAAATATCTTATCCCCTTTTCTTACCCATATCTGTGATAAATGGCAATAGCTGATAGTGTAATCGCCATGCTGCATGATAATATAGTTGCCTGATGTAGGATCACTGCCAGTGTTAAGGACGCTGCCGTCAAACATGGCAAGGCATTTCTCATAATGTGCCTTTAAGTCAAGACCACAGTGGTCTTTTGTCTTACCTGTGATAGGGTCTCTACGTCGTCCGAAGGATGAGTTGACTTTGATGTTACGAAGTGGAAAACTTACACTAAGATATTTGTCAATCCAGTAATCCTGTAAATTATCATTATCCGACTTCTTTTGTGCATAACATAGAAGGGTGCTTGAGCTTAAAATAAGCAGAGAAATGTATCTCAAAATTGTTATCATATTCTTCTTTGTTTATACTGCAAAAATAGAATAAACCTATTTAATAAGACGTGTGAAAAAAAAGGAAGTCTTATATTAACATTTCCAAAACGTAAAACCCCCTAAATCCGTGGAAAAAGATTTTGAAAATGTTAATATAAAAGGTTTATAATTTTTAGGGGGATTCTTTCAAAGGAAGAAACTATCTTTGCAAAAACAAAAAACAGAAAAGATGAAGACGATTTTTGCAGAAAATGAGATACCCTATAAGAAGTTTGAAAGTATAGGGTTTTCACAGGAGATGGTGGATGACCTTCCTGAAGTGGTTATGAATAAACTGTTGAGTGGTAACTGGACTCCAATATTACCTATTCGGGTTGATTTAGGAGATGGGGTTAAAAGAACGATCCAGGCTCGCCTAAAATTAGAAAGAAGAGCAGAAGTGGTGGATATACTTATTGCTCCAAGAAGCGAAATGGCGGACCTGGAAGATTTCACGCCTAATGAACAGAATACATTGCGTAGTGGTAAAGTTATCATTACAAAGATGCCTGGAAAGGAGCAGTGCTTTGTACAGCTCGATGATAAGACAAACAGAGTATTATATATTCCTGTTTCGCTAATGGAGGATAACCTGGCCACTCTGCAGAGCGAACTCGAACTCTCTAATGAGCAGGTGGCACAGATGTGTACCGGCAATGTACTATCGGTAGATAAGCAGGAGGGGACATTCACTTTTGGACTGGATTTTCTTGCTGATGGTGGAATCAAGGTAGTAAGCGGAGATAGAGAACAATACGATAATGCTGCTTCACAGGAACTACCAACATTTAATTTCGGTATATATGGATGCTGGATAAAAGATGATGATAATTCTTTCAAAGACTACATTCCTGAAGATGATTACACCGAGGAAATGCAGCGTGACTTTTACCATCTAGGCGATGAGAATGTGCAGAAGGAAGAACAGAGACGAAGAGGTATGCATAGATAATAACCCTAAATACTAAAATGTTATGGCTGAATTAAAGAAAGAACTGATAGTTAAACTCGATCATGAGGAGATAACTAACATAGAGTGTATTAAAATGCACGGACAGGAGATGGTGGACACCTATAAAGAGTGGTGTGAAGTCATTGGCTTTGACGAGGGCAATGAAGAAGGGGCAGAGCAGTTCATCAATGAATGGAGGTATGGTGATGATTCTGATGAAATGCCACAAGAGGTGTGGGATCTTCTACAAAAGGAAGAACAGAAACAACAAAAGGAGCAGGAGAAAGAATTTCTGTCCCAAAGTAATAATGGTAATCAAGATAAAGATGCCTATATTTCTGCAATGGAGGTATATGACGAGTGGAAAAAAGATCAGAATAGACTGAAGGCTTTAGGAAGCTCTGAAAATGCCATAAAAGTAACACTGTGGCGATATCAAAATCCTTTTGGTACGAAAAGTACTTGTGAAAAAGAAATAGGAGTTACAAGAAAAAACGCCAAGAGATGGTGGAATGTACGTCTCTTTATTGATGGTGCTATTGCTGGAGGCGGACATGTACATTTCCCTTTAGGACTTAATTATGATGTTATGAAAGAAACTATTCTTGAAGCAATACAAAAAGCGCAAGAAGATAAATAATCGTGACACAAATGATGGCAGTTTAGTGTTTTTTGCAACATGTAGTTGTATTTATAGAAGGCGGTCTGCGTGATGCTGGCCGCCTTCTCTCTGTTGTATGGGGCTTCTCGCCCCCTATACCCCTCGGTGTATTCCTGGTATAGATTATTAAGGTTTTGGGGGATATATCCCCTTATGATAAGGAAAGTTGTAAGATTTGACTGGAGGAGGTCTCTGATTGCTCTAATATACGTTTGGTATAGTTGGGGTTGTTTTCTAACCTTTCTCTCCATATCTTAGAATATTCGGGATTGGTAGCATCAAAACGGCAACTCTGACTGATGATACCACTGCCTAAATGGGAAACGAGGTTCTCAAATAGATAGGAGTCAAAGCAGAGTGTATCGAAGTCTATATCTCTGGTACTCTCTATCATGGCAACTGCTAAATCCCTATAATAATCGTCCCCATTTTCATACTTGTCTTTGGAGGCTATGTGAATGACTTTACTTGTGTGGTCATAGAGTGATAGTCCTGGCGTGCCATCATGCTTTAATTCAATCTTACTAAAGTCGTTTGCATCAAGGAACTGATAACCACTGGTTTTCTTTGTTTCCAAAGCTACCATGTTTAACTTCAATGATTCGTAAGCTCGACGCTGGTTAATAGGGAAGGTGGTTTGCGAAATATTATAAACTCTTTCTGTACCTGCCTCTTTGAGAATATATAGACTTTCTGCTTCTTCAGAAATACCATAGCCTTTATCTAATAACTCGCCTTCTGTAATGAAGAAAGGTAACTCGAAGCCTTTCTCCTCCATCCATAGAGCTAACATAATGGCATTGGTGCCTGTATAGACTTTTCCTTCTGTATCTCTTGGGAGCATCATCAGCTTGGATACCCATGGGTTATCACCGTTATCAAGCTGCCTTTTGAGTTTCTTACTTAATAACATACCATAGACTCGATAGGCTTCTCTTCTTTGCATCTCTTCAGTATGCCATCTACCTGTAGGGGTTGGTTGGACCTGTATATAACCTTGGGGAATGGATATACTCTCTTCTTTGCTGGAAGGCTCTGCTTCTTCGCTTGAAGACATACTGCTATTTGAAGAACCTGTACTGCTTCTTTCTTGCTCGGTGATAAGTGGAGAGTTTGCTTCAAGGGGTGCAGCGGTCGGTCGTTCTACTTTTACTGCTGGCTTGTCTGTAGGCTCTTTAAGACTTTCCTTATGTACAGAAGATGCTTCTGTCTGTACAACGTTTGCAGATGGGACAACTGCTTCTGAAGAGGGAGAAGGGGCTATCCCAAATCGTGTGAGAATACTCTGCCACAGTGTATCTAATGGTTGCTTTTCTGTTGTCTTGCAATAGACTGACAATCCTTCGTAGATAGTGTTAAGTTTAGCTTGTAATAGCTCCTTTACTATCTTATCTGTACTTTTACTTTGGACTCTCTTATACTCATTGATTAAAGAGTCACAATATTCTACGATGCTCCTTAGCAACACATCCTTGTCAGAGGATGTTAAAGTGGTAGCTATGTTGCTTTCACTGTTGGATGCAATGACTTCGTTTGAAGCATTTACTGCAACTCTGTTGATTTCCATACCGTCGATGCTGCATAGACTTTTTTCTATAGATAAGAGCACGTATGCTCCATTTTCATTGATAGCATTACCGAAGATCCTTACCATAGATGCAAGGTCGTTGGTTACTGTACGCTCGTTTAAAGTCTTCTCTATATAATTCAAAACATCGACAAAAAGATAGGATTCATCATTTTCAATGATATACGCCTGGACCTCTTGTGTATCCAAATTGAAATCTATACGTATCTTGTTATCATAGAGTGACCATGCTTTGGGATAATAGGTCTTACCACCAAGATTTACGTAGATGGAGTTATTGACAGGGAACATACCTTGTAAATGGTTGGCACGCTTTATCATACCTATCAATGATAGATATTTCTTTTCAACATCATCTCGTACTGTGGCTTCTTCATTCCATTTGTGGAGAGCTTCGTTACTAAGAACGGTGAAATTCTTTGTATCAATTAGTGTCTTTAGTTTTTTGTAGGTGATATAATCTTCAGATGATGGGTGGTGACTGATTTTATCATAGAAAGAGACGCATAAAGACAAAGGCTTTCCGTCTTTGTCTATAACATCCTTAACTCTCATATAACGATTTTGATTATGAGATGTTTCATTGTTCTTTCTGTAGTCTATAAAAAGACTACCTACAAGGGTTCGGCAGGACCTGGCATCTATCATTCTTATATAGGCTTCAGATAATTCGTATCCTGCTAATTGTAGTTGATAAAGGCGATCGGCTTGTTGATCTAAATCTTCGGCATAGGGCTTAGAATTTATCCAGGTACTTAGCAAGCCGTCTTGCCATTGAACGGCTGGGAAGAACTTGGAGTTGTGCTTGTCAGTATCATTACAACGTTCTTTCGCCCATAAACTCATCTCTAATGCCCATCGCTCTAATAGAGTATGCTGCTTTTGATTTATTGATAGGAAGGATAATTCTTCAACAGAGAAAAAATGGTTTTGAGGGAAAGGTTTCTTCTTTGTGTTGTCTATTTCTGTCTTTTCTGATGATTGCTCGGCATTCTTTCCAAATATCTTACTCCATCCACTTAATAGGTGGTTGTGAAAGAGATTTTTTTTATTATCACTTTGGCTCATACTTGTTATAGTTAAAAGAATTTATAAACACCAGCCTGCAAAGGTGTATCTTTGTATGGATAGTGCTTTGCAAAACTGGTGGTTCAAATACTTAAAAAATATGACACATCATTTTTGTGTTGTGCTTAGTTCCCATGGAACAATGCTGCTGGTACGGCACTCGATATTGACATTGCCTTGATAGATGTGGAAATGAAGCTCGCCTTTGACTTCTACGTAGGCATCGGGCTTGAAGAAGTCTTGCTTAACTGGGGTAGGTGCAAGAAAGCGAACCCATAGCCAGCCGACTTTCTCGCCATCTTTGTCTTGGGATATGCCGGAAAAGGTTTGGAACTGATGACCGTTTTTATTGGTGCGTTCAACGATTTCACCTTTGATCTTTCCTTTGAATTCCATAGAGCCTGTAAGAGCATCAGCTTCGGTGGACTTCACAATCTCTATCTCACCATCACTACGGAGGTTGTAATAAGTACGCTCATCTATTTTCTTAATGTAGAGTGTACCGTTAACTTTCACTCTGCGACCAGTGGAATACTGTCCCATTGTATCTTTGTTGCCTGGGGCGGAAACAAAGACTTGTAGCTCGGCTCCTGAACCGTCGCTGCCTGCTATGGGAATGGTTATACTGAAGGAGATAAAGGGTGTTCCTTCTTTGCTTTGTTTCTCTACTGCGGAATTACTGATAATACCGCATGCTGTGACATTACATTTAATCATATTTCCTATTTCTTTATAGTTTTATACTCTACGTATTGTATTCTCTTGCTGCTTCTCAGGTAGTTCGGAATCATAATTTAACGAGGCGGTTTGAGTAAGCCGGCCGACATCGACACTTTCTCTATCTCTTCTTAACGAAGCAGCTTCCTTGGTTTCTTCCTGTCCGTTCTTTTCTGTAAGAGCAAGGTCGTTACTCTCGTCTTGCTTTAACTCCTGGGCGAGGGTTAAGATGCTCATGAAGAGCGATGATAGAAGGCCTGATATACCATTGTTTGCTTGGGCTGCTTCCTCACCATTCCTATTCATAAGGTATTGTAACCACCGGTTAGGATCATCGGAATTAGTGAGGTTAGATAGGAGTTGGGGATTGTCGATGGGCTGTCCTCCTATGCCTGGTTGCCCATTGTTATAAGCCATAAGGGAGGCATAACGAGCTACCATGTTCTGACCGCCTTTGTCTAAAGGAACTGGGAGGTTGCCTCTGAAAGAGAGTTCGGCAAGGTATTCGGCAGGGTCATAACGCTGAAGCTCACCTTTGCTATTATAGAATTTGGTCTCAAAATGCAAATGTGCTCCAGTGGAACGACCTGTATTGCCTGACATACCTAGAGGGGTTCCTGCATTGACAACGTCGCCAACATTGACTCCTATTTTGCTTAGGTGCATATAGGTACACTGTAAACGGCTGCCATCGGCACGGTTGTATTCAACGGTTATCATATTGCCTGCTGCACCATTATTAGGCTTAACGGCAATGACCTTCCCATTATCTTCTGTACCATAGATGGGGAGATATTTGCCTCCTGTGCTAATATCTACCCCTCCATGATGATGCCCCGGACGACTTTCGCCAAACTCTCCTGATACTCGTAACCCTTCTAAGTTGATAGGCATACACCATCTGCCTTGAAGAGGATTAAGGAGGATAGCTGGTGTGGCAGGACGTGCTGTGCCGGCTGGGCTGATGCCTTGGCCTCGCATATAGCCTATGGGAATACCCTTCTGATTGGCCGTCTGTATGGCTAGACGGTCAAACCTGTCTAATCCGTATTTACTGATAACACCTTCGATGCTGTCTACATAGTTGGGGGCAGTGGCATAACCACCTGCCTTGATTCCTCGTATCCAACCTAAGTGATCAGTACTATCATTGACAGGACAACGACGAAGGTATCTTGATTGGAGGAGGGTGGCAGAATGGTCGTTAAGACTTTCCTCTACACTGTTATATGATCGGAATGCTTCATTGGGACGGTCATCGTCATGAAAACTAACTCTGCCTGTCCATGAGGAACCTCGCTTGATGCCGAAGAAATTGTTGTCGTTTCTGGCGAGGTCGGAGCTGCCCCAGGTACTCTCTACGGCCATCTGTGCAAGGATAACCGAAGAGGGTATACCATACTTGACTTGTTGCTCCATAGCATAAGGGGCGTATCGATTGATAAACTCTGATGGTGAAATTGCCATGTTGTTTGTCTATTTTTTATTTTCCTTATCCTATTCCCATACCACGAGGTTTAACTGTTCTTGGAGTAGTTTCTTCTTGCTGAACGTCTTCCTCATTTGTGTCTTCAGATTGAGATAGCGTCTGCTCTTGGTTTGAAGAAACATTCTCCTGCTTTTCTTGCTTTATGGGATTCTCATTCTTTTCTTCTACTTTGAGAAAGGGTGCAAAGGCCACTGCTGCGACAGCTTTCTTATACTCTGCCATGTCGTCGGCCAACCACATCTTATTCCATTGATCTTTGCTTATCGGCTCCCTCATGAGCTTACCGTCAATAGTGGCCATAACATATTTCTTGTTAGGATCATCCCTGTCTTTGGTGATGGTAGGACGTTCTATCTTACTCATATCGACAGCAGGGACTTTTGGCATGATAAGGTCCATTTTAATTTCAGGGTGCTTCTGTGCAACAGAATAGTATTTCTGTGCCAGAGCTTCGTGTATCTCTTTCTTTTGATCTGTGTTTCTTGCATCAAAGTAGGCTCTCTTATGAGCTTCGTTAGGATAGACAGCAAAAGAGGGTTCGTTATCTACTTTGAAGAAGAAGGCATATTGTCCCTTATCATCTCTGATGGGTGTAAAGAGTTTTATATTGGCAACTTTAGCTGCTTCTATCTGTGGCTTTACATCAATATCCCTGTGCTGGCTAAAATCATATTGCTTTAGCTTGTCCACAGAGACTTCTTTGCCTTTGTAATAGTCGTTGGTTTCATTTAACCCTAAACCACCACCTGCATTGTAGAACTTGACATCACTGATGCCTTCCTTACCCAAAGCTATTTTAATTCGGTCTTTGCGGATTCCTGATATTTCTACATCATCGTCTAATGATGCTCCTTCAGGAAGAATAACATCGGCTGCACCTTTTGCCTTGTCTCTTACAATAACGATTTGCTTGGACTCTATATCAGGAATCTTCGCTAAATCGCTAGAAATCTTGTATTGCTTTGGACTGACAATAAGATCCTTTGGAGTGAGTTCCTTGCGGATATCTTCGTACTTGACAATCTCTTGCTTTAGATGCTTGTCAATAGACTCTATTGCATTATTGACATCTTTTTCGATTAAACCGAGCATCTTAGGGTTCTCTCTAATCTCTCGCTGCAAATAGTTGACATTTTGCATGCTTTCTTTTGATAGAGTAGCTGGAAGGCCCTGACGTGCCATGAGAACTCCTGCAGCTAGGTCTTGAACGAAACGTTCGTATTTAGCATCATCGACAGGGAGGAGGTTGTTACGCCCCATCCTGTCAAGACGATGCTCGCTACCTGTGGCTGCAACAACGGCACGATAGATGTCATTGGCTTTCTGAAGAGCAGCTTGACGGCTATCGCCAGCGTCCTTATCGCTCATCCCACTGACAATAATCTTATCTGCTTGCTTGTCGTAAGCGGCATCTTGAAGCACCATGACACGCTCATAGCCTATACCTGCAGATTTGGCTACTCTCTGTGCTGTCTGATTGGCATTTGAGATGACCTCCTTCTCGTTAGGAAGCTGTCTGATAAGTTCGGCACTATCAAGATTCTCGGCTACTACAACCCACTGCTTGGCTTCGACTAATTTGGGTAGATAGTCATTAATCCTGTCAAGTGGGAAACTTACCGACTTGACTTTTTGACCGTTTTCTTCGGTCTGACTGACTGGCAAGTTTAATAGCTTTCCTGCTCTTGACGCATCTTTTCCATAAATCTGATATTTACTGTCAGTACGAGCAATGACCATAGAGGTAGGATGGTTGGATTTTAACTTCTCGGCAAACTTCATCATGCTGCTTACGCCACGCTCGGTAAGTTGATCTATCTTGGCTCCTTTGTCTTTCAAAAGAGCTGTATAGTCTGCTTGCTTGCCTGCAGGCATAGTGGTTTGATCAATATTGAAGATACCGTACTCTTCCTTCGACTTGTGCTTGGTATAGAACTCCTTCTCTTCTGCAGGAAGTTTATCATAGTCTTCTCTACTGATGAGTTCTTTTGTGCCTACATGCTGATAGTCCCATTTAACCCAATTGAAAGCAAGAGATTCTTCGTTCTGCTTTACAGCCGTGCCAGCATCTTTAGCACTGTCATAAGTTGTATATACGTTTGAACGATAGCCCTGCCTATCTGATTGCAAATTCATCATGATGTTATTATAAGCCATGATGGGACGCTTCGCTCCAATAAACTCGGCATTGCTCTTGCCTGCCTTGTTCATCCAAATACCCTTGTTGCCTTTGGCAAGCTCTAAGGCACCAAGAAGAAGGGCAGCATGGAGGAGAAGTTTGGAACTCGGACCGCTATCTTTCTCTTGCTGTTTGTTCTCTTCTTCTCGACGCTTTTCTTCTTCGACCTCCCTACGACGTTCGTCTTCTGCCTTCTTCAGGGCAGCTTGCTTAGCTTGCTCGGCCTTCTGTTTCTTCTCTTCTATAGCAGCCTGTTGGGCATCAGCTATGACGGTTGCCTGCTTCTCGGCAACTTCCTTTGGTACATTTCCTTTTTCCATGATGTTTTTTGCTATGCTTGCTACATTGGTTTCGGGATTGCTGTCCTCGGAGAGAGAGGTCTCTTCTATGGACTCTTCTACTTTTGAAGCATTATCTAAATTCTCGGACTTTGATAAGACTTCTGTATAGGCTGCAGAAATCTGACCTGACTTCAATAGGTCGATAGCACCTTCTGAACCTTCAAGATGATACCTGTCATTCTTTATTTTTCTCTCTAAATTGGTTATAGCAGAAGGGATAAGGTACTCTTGGTTGATTCCTTTTGATTCTTCTATGGCTATAAAAGCCGCATTTTCTTCCCTGGTGATAGAGCTGTCTTTTCTAAAATCTTCTGTATATTGCTTATCACCATTACTATAGGACATCGGAAGAGAAAGGAAATCTCTTTCCTTCCCTGATAAAAGGTCTGATACCATATAGGCTGCAACAATTTGGGAATTGTTGTACAAATGTTTGTCACCTTCTATATGACCTGATAGAAGCCACTTATCTTTGCTGTTAGCAACTGGTTCTTTAACTGTTGTAAGATCTAACCACTTCTCTAGTGGTTCAGGAATATAGGAAGCAACTATGGTTCTGTACGGATTATGCCATAAATTAATGGCAAGACTCTTCTCTCCTTTCTCATTCACATTGACTACAGCATCTACATTTGGCAGAATGTCTTCTACACCTGCTATAAGTTTTTTTGTATAGTCATCAACTGTATTTTGATAAGTATTTTCACCTGGATTGCCTTTCTCTTTCTCATAGGCTTCCCATACTGGGACCTGGAGAGAGTCAGGGACAGAGACTTTCTTCTCTTGGTTGGATACTTGGTCTTGAACAATAGAAAGAGGCTTTAGCTGGCCTGAATAGATGGATTGAGGTATCATAACTTTATTTGCTGCTTCAGAAAACGTAAAATCTTGACCATATACAGCTTCTACATTGGCATTATAAGCTGTGATAATCTGCTCCGCCTGTCTTATACGCTTTGCCAACTGGTGAGTTCTTTCATCATTCACAGCAGCTGGATACTGGGCGTTAATATTGCTGTGCTGGGCTTGAAGATCTGAAAGAGTCTTGCGATTCTTATTGTCTTCGGACAAATCCTTGTCAAGTCTATCACGAGTAGACTCATCCGTAGGGAAAAGATCGCTAATATGTTGCTCAAAATAATAAATTTTTGCCTTATCAACAGTAGTTGCAGGACCAAGTTCTGTATTATGATTCCCTTCAATTGAACTCTCTGTAATTTCAATTGATAACTTAGAAGGAAAATCTTTCTCGAAATCTTTTACAGTCTTTAGCTGCTCTGCTGTTAATCCGTATTCATTGCCGTCTTTGAGATAGGGAATTGACCATTCAGGTAAATAAAACTCACCATAGGGAACCTTCTCTATTAGAGGCTTATTGTCTAAGATATTACTAATGTCATCATCTTGTCTCTCTGATGAAGATACAGATTCTTCTGAAACTTCATCTTGTCGAACTTCTACATTGTTTATTTTAGAAGATTGTTGTGTCTCTTCTCCAAGGTCTTCGGTAAGACCTTCTAAGTTACCTTCTTTTAATGGGGTCTGTCCTAAGGCAACTCGCTGCTCGTCAATCTTCTCAATAATCATGTCTGATGCTTTGCCTACATCGGACATGATAGTGGTAATGCTTTCAGGATTACGTTTGAGATTTTCTAACCAGCCTTTCAGGTAATTGGCATTGTTCTCTAATATCTTCTTATCAAAACCCATCGTACTTCCTACTAGAGCTGCTGTCATTTCGGCAATTAATTCTTCATGGGCATAACCTTCGGTACGCTTTGCTCCAAATTGCCTGTTAAGACGAGACTCATGACCTGTTGAGTGGGCCATCTCATGCAAGGCGGTGGAGTAATACTCCATACCGTCACGATAGACTTCTTCAGCAGTCTTACCAATGTTGAACTGCTCTTTCATAGGCAGTACAATAAAATCCTGTGATGGTACGTAAAAAGCTCTGCTGGATGGTTTATCATAACGAATATCACAATGCCAAGCTTTCTCCTTGAACATTCTATCAAGAGCATCATTGATATACATGCCTTTGCTGTCCTTTACTTCTCCTTCAGGTGCTTTAAAGCGAGCAACGATGGCATCGTATTTCTTTTTATTGACCTCTGATAAGTTCGTCTGGTCAATATTGAAAACATGGTAAACTTTTGGATAGGGACGAACGGAATACTTGTCACGCTCTTCTTTTGACATGGCATTATAGTCTTCCTCGGATACTGTCTTGCCTTTTTCATCCTTAATGGATAAGCCCCATTTGAAAATGGGGACAGACTTCTCACCTGCATTAACATGAAGGTTACGATCTTTGGCTTGCTTAAAGGTCATATAGACAGGAGTGTTGTATCCCTTTTCTGATGTGTCTGCCATCAAGAAAAAGGAATTTCCTCCTGAATAGGTTCTACCAGTGATATTTTGTGGCAAACCTAATATGGTTCCTTTTACTCCTAACCAACCTTGCTTCCAATTCTTAGATTTGGCTTTGGTGATGATATTTCTCATCATTTCTGCAAACTTCTGAAGATTGTCTGCAGATTTGTTACTTCTTTCGTAAGAAGATGGACGATTTTTGTTCTTTTTACCAGGCATAATAATGGATTTTGATTGTTACAAAATAAGCAACTTAAATCCAAAAAAACATACTCAAAAAAATAAAACTCTTATATTAACGTTTTCAAAACCTTTTCAATGGGTTACAGAGGGTTTTATGTTAAAAATGTAGCTTTATTATTTTGTGAAAGAATAGATAAGATACTAAAAAAATCTTTCGCAACTGTTACAATCCTTGTTAGGGAAAAGCTATTCTATACAAGACTTATATTCTATATGTATATACATATAGGTGTATTGTTGTATATAGTGCTATATTATATATCTCTATAAAGGAATACACCTATATACTTTGATTAAAACTTATCTCTATTGTACCGGTGGTACTTTTTACTTTGACTTAGTCTATTTTCATTTTGTCTCTATTCTCGGCCACTCACTTCTCTTCTCCGCTTGTAGTCATCTATCGACTTTTAGATGCAAAGGTAGTACTGGCAGAAAACACGGCAAACACCAGTCCCCTATTGACAATAAATTTTTCAAGACCCTCCGAAATCAAATAGATTGCGGTTTCCTGAAAAATTTATCGATCAATTATTTGCCTTACTTTC
>QWCL01000513.1_pt1 | contig 14612 bp, 9 predicted proteins | sample 1972551 | NCBI WGS metagenome assembly QWCL01 (sample SAMN09866709, study PRJNA288562) | Human oral metagenome isolate term2_saliva, whole genome shotgun sequencing... | isolation source: mouth | host: Homo sapiens | place: USA: California
ATGGGAGCCGGCAAAACCACTTTTGTCAAAGCACTCTGCGATGTTTTGGGAGTAGACGATGTGGTCAATTCACCCACATTCGCCATTGTCAACGAATACAACAGCGCAGTACTGGAAGGACCAGTGTTCCACTTCGACTTCTATCGAATCAAACACGTAGAAGAAGCCTTCGACATTGGCACTGACGACTACTTCTATTCTGGAGCACCTTGTTTCATTGAGTGGCCCGAACTCATCGAGCCACTCTTGCCCGACAATGCCGTGCGCGTCGAAATCGAAGAATTACCCGACGGTCGCCGAAAAGTGACCATCGACGTCTAGATTGCTTGCTCAGCAACGCGCTCTTCATTTTGTTTTCTCGCATTTTTAGCCTAATCTATGCACCTATTTTCTCGTTGCACCGCGGCGTTTCTATGCTGCCTTTCTGCCTTTTCGGCTCCAGCTCAAACCACAGCACTTTCTGCTGTACCTTCCTCTGTTTCAGCTGAAAAGATCTCAAACGTAGGAACAGTCGCCAACGTGCATATGCTCCCTGCCCAGCAGAAACCCTTGCTTCGCACCCTTGTGCTCACTGGCACATTGAGCAGCGACCGCAATGGCGATTTTCGTCAAATCCGCGATCTCTGTCCCAATGTTGAGATGCTCGACCTCAGTGCAACCACTTGCACCGAAATCCCCGACAACGCATTTCTTGGACATCGCGGACTGCGCAAAGTGGTGTTGCCCAATGGGGTGAAACGCATCGGCCGTCAAGCCTTTTTCAATTGCAAAAACCTCGAAGAAATCACCTTACCTTCTTCTGTGGAAAGCATTGAAGATGGTGCATTCAATGGTTGCTCCGCGCTTCGCAAACTCGACCTTTCGCGTGCCACATTGCGCAACGTAGGATTTGCCGCGTTTGAAGGAGTGCCCACGGCTAATTTGCCACAAGCGACTTTCGACCTTTGGACAAAGGCTGCAGCAGAGAAATACTCCCTCATCCCTTACCCCGCGCAGTTGGAAGTGCAGCAAGGCAAAGCTCTTGATGTGAACCGCATCGGCAAAATCGAAGCTGCACCGGCGCTAGCCAATGAAGCCGGTTATGCGCGTCGCATTCTTCGCGAACGCGCCGGATTGAACGTGTTGAGAGGAGGCGCAAAAGTGCAGCTCCTCCTTGATGCCACGGTGCAAAACACCGAAGGCTACGAATTAGTGGTCAACAAAAAAGGTATCGTCATCAAAGGCAGCACCCCTGCTGGTGTCTTCTATGGACTCACCACGCTCGAACAACTCCTCACCGCGCAGCCCAAGACACTGGAAGCGGTGAAAATAGTGGATGCTCCTCGCACTCGTGTGCGCGAATTGATGGTCGATCCCGTGCGCACCTTCATTCCCTTTGCAGAACTCAAACGAATGGTCGTTGAAATGGCGCGCTACAAATACAATGCCATTCATCTTCACCTCGTTGACGACCAAGCATGGCGCATTGAAATCAAGAAATATCCACGCCTTGTAGCCGAAAGTAGCCAACGTCCAGCGATGGACGATATGCAATACACCAGTCCTGGTTTTTACACCCAAGACGAGATGCGCGAACTTGTGGCTTTCGCAGCGAAACACCACATTATGGTGATTCCCGAAATTGAAATGCCAGGACACGAAGTGGCTGCCATCCACGCCTATCCGCAACTCACCGTAGGCAACAAGAAAGTGGATGTACGCACCACCAGCGGTGTGTCCAACAACCTCCTTAATCCAGCTTCTGAGTTCACCTATCAGTTCCTCTTCGATGTTTTCGATGAACTCGCCACTGTTTTCCCTGCACCTTATGTGCATCTCGGAGGAGATGAGGCCGGAAATCCGCCACTCGATGACTGGACCACCGACTCTGCTTGCATCGCCCTCAAAGAAAGACTCGGCATCACCACGCGCGACCGCTCCGAAAACTGGAAGTTGCAGAAATATCTCTTCGACCGAGTGATTGCGCATCTGCGCGACAAGCTCGGCAAGACACCCATGTTCTGGTACGAAACGGACTTCAAGGAAATTCAACCCGGATGTGTGACTTTTGCTTGGCGTCACGGACTCACCAAAACTGCCATTGACGCAGCGCGTGCCAACAAGGCTAAAATTATGCTCTGCCCAGGTGAGCACTGCTATTTGGATTATCCCATGGACAAAGGCGACTTGCCCGAAGTGAACTGGGGAATGCCCGTGACCAGTCTCAAACGTGTCTATGAACTTGACCCACGTTGGGGACAAGATGAGGCTTTTGAGCGCGATTTCCTCTTTGGTGTCACTGGCACGCTGTGGAGTGAATGTATGCCCCAACCCGAACGCGTGTACTATCAAGCTTTCCCTCGTGCTCTGGCATTAGCAGAAGTGGCTTGGACGCTACAATCGCGCCGCAACTACGACCAATTTTTGCGTCGTTTGCAGTTGGTGCAAGCCGACCAACTCCGACGTGGTTATCCCTCTTCTAGTCGTTTTGCAGGTTATGACCAACTCCGCACTGATGGCTCGGCTACTACGAGTGGCAAATAAGGAGTGTGATGTCTGCAAATGACTCTCCGTCACCACCTTGGTGACAATCCTTTCTATGGTTACTCACTTTTTTCATTGTGAGGAGATGTTGACAAATTTGTTTTGCAGCATCTCCTCTCGGTTTTACAGTGGCTTGAAGATGAAAGTACTATGTGTAAATATGTTGTGTTGACATTACGCCGTGAAAGTAGAAATGAAATGTGGAGACTCACTTGGGATATGCACTTCGTGCCTTCCGTTGTGATGTTGCGCCCCTATAAGTATATGGGGCGATATTGCCCCAAAGAGGGAAAATATCGCAGAAAAGTGACATTTTAATTTTGAATCACCCTAAATCTGCTATGTCTATGTTTCAAAATATCGGCATATTGCTTTTTTAGTTCACGGCTTGCCCGTAGCGCACAGACATTCGTCTACCCCCTTGTGCACGCACACACGAATTGCGTATGTGCGTACGCGTGTACACGCGTACGCGCACACATTCCAACAGCAATTTTGTTTTTTTGCTGTCACAAGTGTCACACTCAAGGAAAGAATCGTACCAAAAACAACGAATATCGCTAGAAAAAGAACCAACAAAAATGCAATTTTTCCAAGTTCATTCCCGTGAATTTCGGTAGTTGGAATGATTTATTTGTTAAAATTCATCAGAAGTTTTATTTATCGTCTTGAAATATAGTGAGTTACTGGTAGGGGTGTGACACTTGTGACAGCAAAAATGCGAAAACTCCTGTATAGTGCGTGTACGCGTGCGTGCGAGAGGGTAGAGTGTTTAGGTATTTAACAATAAATATCTATCTTGCGTCCAGTACTCGCAATTGACGGCTTTTTTAAAAAAAACGACGTGTTGTATTGTTGTAAACGACGGCTTGTTTTATAGAAAACGACGTGTCGTTTTGTAGTAAATGACGTGTTGTTTTACTTCAACCGAGCGCATCTTTCTCCCCATAAATTGTATAGGCAAAAGAAATAGTGGGGTGGATAAGAATTCTTTTCGCCTATGTAATGCGGTGTTTTCAATAACATTTCCTACCTTTGCAGTCATCACACACGGAGGGAGAACCTCCACAAAAAAATACAGTACAATGAAGACTCCTATTCAAACAGATCAAGCTCCTGCTGCCATTGGGCCTTACTCACAAGCCATTGAAGCCGGTGGCATGGTGTTCGTGAGCGGACAATTGCCCATCGACCCCAAAACAGGCGAATTTGCCGAAGGTGACATCCAGGCTTTGACCCACCAGTCACTTACCAATATGAAGCACGTGCTCGAAGCAGCAGGTCTCACGATGGCAAATGTGGTAAAAACAACCGTTTTCCTCGCAGACCTTTCCGACTTTGCGGCTATGAACGAAGTGTATGCCACTTATTTCTCTGCACCCTTCCCAGCACGCTCCGCAGTGGCAGTGAAAACTTTGCCCAAAAACGCGCGTGTGGAGATAGAATGTATCGCGGTGCGCTAATTTCCACCTCAGAACGGCAGTTGTTGTCACGCTGCAAAGGAGGAAAAATAGCACAAAAATCAGTCTGAAAATGCACAAAACAAAGATTTTTGCGCAAAAAACATACATTTTCCTGGTCATTTATTTGTGAGTGTTGAAAATAACGCTTACCTTTGCAGCCGTAAAATAGCAAAACCGACAATTAATTCATCACAAAATAACAATAATCATGTCTGAAATTGCAGAAAAAGTAAAGGCTATCATCGTTGAGAAGCTCAGCGTTGACGCAGCTGAAGTTAAGGAAGAAGCAAGCTTCACTAACGACCTCGGTGCTGACTCTCTCGAAACAGTAGAACTTATGATGGATCTCGAAAAGGAATTCGGTATCACCATTCCTGAAGAAGAATCAGAAAAGATCGCTACTGTAGGTCAAGCTATCGAATACATCGAAGCTAACGCCAAGTAATCTTAGCCTGCGCCAAAAAGGAACGGTCGCCACGCACGACCGCCTTGCAGATTGAATGTGCTAATGTGTACAGGCTACCTTGTGTGGCCAACATATTAGCACATTTAAGATTAAAACAGTTAGTGCTGACTTTCGCTTTCGTGTCAAAGAGGGCAGGAAAGCATATTCTCCACTACTTCAACTCATTCTCACAATGGAACTAAAACGAGTAGTAGTCACCGGCCTTGGTGCAATTACCCCCGTTGGTAACAATATTCAATCTACTTGGGAGAACCTTCTCAAGGGTGTTAGCGGTGCCGCTCCAATCAAAGGATTTGACGCCTCTCAATTCAAAACGCAATTTGCCTGCGAAATCAAAGATTTTGTGGCAGCAGATTTCATTGACCGCAAAGAGATTCGCAAAATGGATCTCTATGAGCAATATGCACTCGTGGCAGCAATGGAAGCTGTGAAAGACAGCGGTATGGATCTTGAGACTGTCGATAAAGACAATATCGGCGTGGTGCTCGGCGTGGGCATCGGTGGTATCCACACCTTTGAAGAACAAATCAGCGAATACGCATGCACCCACGAAGAAAAGGGACCTCGTTTCAGCCCCTTCTTCATCCCCAAGATGATTGCGGATATTGCTTCGGGGCGTATCTCCATTCAATATGGTTTCCACGGTCCTAACTACACCACAACTTCTGCTTGTGCTTCATCTACTAACGCTATTGCTGATGCCTTCAACCTCATCCGTTTGGGCAAGGCTAATGTGATGGTGACAGGTGGTGCTGAAGCTGCTATCACTCCTGGTGGACTTGGTGGTTTCAATGCTATGCACGCTCTCTCCACTCGTAACGATGATCCCACTCGCGCAAGCCGTCCATTCAGCGCAAGCCGCGATGGTTTTGTTATGGGCGAAGGTGCGGGTATCTTGATTCTTGAAGAACTTGAGCACGCTAAGGCTCGCGGTGCAAAGATTTACTGCGAATTGGCTGGTGCTGGTATGAGTGCAGACGCTCACCACCTCACAGCTTCGCACCCCGAAGGTCTTGGAGCTAGCTTGGTGATGCAACGCGCACTCAAGGATGCAGAACTCCAACCCGAAGATATCGACTACATCAACGTGCACGGCACTTCAACCCCTGTGGGCGACCCCTCAGAGGTGAAAGCTATCAGCAAGGTGTTCGGTGAACAAGCTTATAAACTCAATATCTCATCTACGAAGTCTATGACTGGTCACTTGCTCGGCGCGGCAGGTGCTGTGGAAGCTATCGTTTGCTGCCTCTCTGTGCAAAACGATATCATTCCTCCCACCATCAACCACGACGAAGATGACTGCGATGAGAACATCGACTACAAGATGAACTTCACCTTCAACAAGGCTCAACAACGCACTGTGCGCGCTGCTCTCTCCAACACCTTTGGGTTTGGCGGACACAACGCTTGCTGCATCGTGAAGAAGTATCAAGACTAACATAGTCTGGTCGAAAAATCGCCCACACATTTATAAGATTATTTGTACGCTTGGCAGATACCTTGTATCGGCTAAGCGTACAAAAGTATTTTTGTGTTGGACAACTTCAATTACGTATGAAAAATATATTCGACAGAGCTAGACTCTTTTTCTGTAAAGATAAGGAGTTTCGCTCCGCTCTCTACCAAATAATGGGCTTCTGTCCGCACAACATTGACTTGTATCGCACAGCTTTTGCCCATAAATCGCACGAATATCGCTCTAAAAAGACTGGCAACAAGCCGCTCAACAACGAACGTTTGGAATTCCTCGGCGATGCCGTGCTGGAAACTGTGGTGAGTCACATTGTTTATCGTCAATATCCCAACAAACGCGAAGGATTTCTCACCAACACACGCTCTAAAATAGTGTCACGTGAGTCGCTCGGCAAATTGGCGAAAGAACTCGGCATCGACCGCTTGATACAAAGTCAAACACACGGACGCACGCACAACTCATACCTCGAAGGAAATAGTTTTGAGGCGCTGATGGGTGCCATTTATCTTGACCGTGGTTTCCGATATGCTTTTCAATTCATAGAAAAACGCATCATCGGTGCTGTACTTGACCTCGACACCGTGGCTAACAAGGAGGTGAATTTCAAAAGTAAATTGCTGGAATGGAAACAGAAGAATCGCATTCACCTCGATTTCGTAGATAGTAGCGGAAACAATTCAAACAGCACGAGTCCTTCGTTCCACACAACAGTGGTTATTGAAGGCATTCCTGCTGGTGAAGGTAAGGGTTTCTCCAAAAAGGAAAGTCATCAGGCGGCTGCCAAAGATGCGCTTACCCAGATGCGCCGCGATGCAGATTTTCTCGATGCGATGTTCCGTGCAAAAGAAAAGCGCACGGCTATGGGTGCTGAGGAATTCTTTGCGCTTCCTCACATCTCTGAAATTGACGAGGAGATAGCCAAAGAACGCAGTGCTGCGAAATCGGAACGCAACAACAATCGTGCTGAGCGCAAGAATGAGCGCAAGAACGAGAAGAATGTGCGCGACGATAAGCGCAACGAGCGTAAGTCAGAAAAGGAGGAACGCAAGGAAGAGCAAAAAGAAGAGCGCAAGAATGAGCGTAGAGAAGAGCGTCAAAATGCGAAAAACAATCGCGAAGAACGCAAAGATGAGCGTGAAAATGCGAAAAATAATCGCGAAGAGCGCAACCCCAATGCTCAGCCTGCGCAAAAGAATCGTGAAGAACAGTCTGTGCAACAACCACAATCTGTAGAAAACGAAAACCGCAAACCTGCTAAAGCGCAAAAATCGAACGCTCCTCGAGAACCGAGACCCACTAAGGGGGAAGTTGCTGTGGAAAAGAAAGCTGCTATTGCTGAACCAGAAAAGACTGAGGAAGCATTTGTTGAGGTTCCCACACAACCAGTAGCGCAAGCGCCGAAAGCGGACAATGCAGAAGTAGAACCTCCTGCTGCTTTTGGTGTAGCGGTTGCGACTCCAAATGCTGAAGTGGTCAGCAATGAGGACGAACCTACGCTGATTCCCATTGAGTTCATTGATTTAACACCAGAATCGGCAGAAACTCACGATGTTGCGGAACTCGCTCCTCGAGAAGAACCAACCGTTGCGAATGTCGCTTCTCAAGAAAAGCAAACAGTTGCGCAACCTTCGCTTGAGGATTTGCAAGAAGAAATAGACAACTGGGTGGAAGCAGCAGAACACGCTTGCGAATTTGCGCCAACAGAAAAGACTGCTTCTCAAGAAGTTGCTGATGTTGCACAAGAAAACGCGGTTATTTCACCAACAGAAGTTGAAGTTGTTGAAACCGTAGAAGCTGTTGCAGCGATTTCCAAGGAACAAGATGCTGAAAGCGTCAATGAGGCGGTGGTATCCGAGCCTATTTCTGACGGAAATGCAACAGAAGAAACGGCAACACCAGAAACTGTAACACCAGTGGCGGAAGCAACTACTCCTGAGTTGGAGACTACAAGTGCAGAAACAGCGGAAGTTGTGGTGGATGCGGAGGAAAATGCTCCTCGTGTTCGTTCAGAATTGGAAAAGAAACGCGCTCGTCGTCAAAATAAGCGACAAAATGCTGCGAACTTCGCCAACACAACTCTTCCCCCTGCCGAACAAAGTCACCGTGCACAAAAGGCGACTCGCAAACAAGAGGAACAAGCTGAGAAGCGCAAGGAGGAAAATCGCAAGCGTCAGGTGAAGAAGATGCAACAAGAGTTGGCAGAGTCTTTCAAACTAGACGTGGATATTGATGATTTCGTGGTGGTGGAAACCACAAAGTCTGAGATTTCTCCAGTAGAAACGGCTGAACTGCCTAACACTAACGGCGAGGAGAAGCGCGATGAAAAGCGTAAGAACAATCGTTCGGGCAGTGGAAAACGTCCAAACAATCGACGTCGCGGAGGTAATCGCTCCAACGCTGCTCAAGGTGAAGGCAAGCGCAACGATGCTACTGCAACTGACAACTAAGCATCCATTGAGCACCGATTAAAAAGAAGTGCTTCACCACCTCGGGAAGTACTTCTCCATTAAGCAAAAGACAAGAAAAATATATCCCATCACAATGGCCTATATGACTCAAGAAGGCTACGACAAGCTCGTGGCACAGCTCCGACATATGGAGCAAATCGATCGCCCTGCTGCTTCTGCTGCTATTGCAGAAGCACGCGACAAAGGCGACCTCTCGGAAAATGCAGAATATGACGCTGCAAAAGAAGCGCAATCTATTCTCGAAACCAAAATCAACGAACTGAAAGCGATCATTGCTACTGCGAAAATCATCGATACTACAAAGATTCGCACAGATGTGGTGCAAATTCTCTCTACTGTGGAGATGAAGAATGTGAAACTCGGTGCAGTGATGAAATATACCATCGTTTCTGAGAGCGAAGCTGACCTTCGCGCTGGGAAAATCTCTAGTACTACTCCCATTGCTCAAGCACTCCTCGGACATAAAGTGGGAGATGTGGTGGATGCACAAACTCCTCGCGGTGTGATTCAGCTTGAGATTCTCAAAATCACCGTTGAATAAATCGAATCTATTGAGGAATTCCTTCTGAAATATCCTTTCTCAGGAATCCCTTCTGAGGTGTTCCTAGCGGAGAATTCTTAGCTAAGAAGTTCTTTCTGAAATATCCTTTCTGAATAATTTTCTGCTGAGAAAGTTCTTTCTGAAGAAGCCTTAGTGAGTGCGCTCTTTTTCAGAGGACTTAATGAAGGATTCACCAACTAAATGATACGCTTTCTCTTCTTAAATATTAAAATTTAGGGGAGAAAGCGTTTTTTCGTAGCAAAAAGTTTGGTAATCAATCACGAATACCTTACATTTGCCATTATAGTAAATCCTTTTACAATTTAGCAACCCTAGATTATGAAGAAAATAAATACCCTCCTCGCGTTCTGCGCAATGTTAATGCTGACAGTGCTGAGTTTTTCCTCTTGTGAGTTTTACATCGACGGCGAGTACGATGGCGACCGTGCTCGTGCTAATGTCATATCTGGAGAATGGCAAGGTGATTTCGGTATGTTCTATACCGCTGTAAATCCTTATACCCAGCGCGCAACGCAATTTGATGCCACCCATTCTTATATTCTCTTCCAAAGTGACTATTGGAATGCTCGACGTGGCACTGGGAAGCAAATCGACTTCTATAACTATGGACCGGTTCGTCAACGCTATCACCACTTTGTGTGGGAGGTGAATGGTAGAGTGCTTCATATCAACTATCCAGGAGAACCTGCACTCAACGTACGTATCTACGACTACGAACTCAATAACCGCTATTTCACGGGATATGCAGGAAGTTCTCGTTTCCAATTCAATCTCCGCAAGTTGAACTATGGACTCTGGGGTAACTATGCTCTCCGTGATTTTGATGATCCCTTCGATGCTTGGTCGTGGAATGGCATCCGCGGAACGGTGCAAACCCTAGAAAATAAAGAAAACAAAGAGAATCTGCACGCTCCACAACTTCAAGTGGTGGGTAGTCGCAAATAATCCCCAATCGAACTCGTCATTTGAGACATTTCGAGTGAAACTTCTATATTTCCATTGAATATGAGCATATTTTCCAAAATCGCTGCGGGAGAAATTCCCTCTTATAAATGCGCAGAAAACGACAAATTCTACGCTTTTCTCGACATCAATCCCGTTGCATTGGGACACACATTGGTGATTCCTCGTCAAGAAGTGGACTACGTGTTTGACCTTGACGACGAACTCCTCGCGGAATATCATCTCTTTGCCAAACGCGTGGCGCGCGCCATACAGACAGTGCTACCTTGCAAGAAGGTGGGAATGGCTGTCATCGGTTTGGAAGTGCCTCACGCACATATCCATCTCATTCCCCTGAAAGAAGAAGGAGATATGGATTTCCGCAAACCCAAATTGGAAGTATCTTCCGAACAAATGGCTGAAACCGCTGCCGCCATCTTTGAAGCATTCCAACAAGCCTAAACGGTAGTCTAAAAACAGTAGTGCGCAACACATCTTTTTTGCGCACCCAACTGCATATTATTGAGGGTACAGTCTCTATATTGCTAGAGATTGCACCCTCTTTGCACGCATAATGGGCAGAATCCTTGGTCTACTCGCCATAAAATCGTATTTTTGCTATTATTTTTGCCAGTTTTCAGCAACAACCGCTCCACTTTAATGCAACAAACTTTTGAACTCATTGCCAAAACCTTCCAAGGATTAGAGGAAGTATTGGCGCAAGAACTTATCGAACTCGGTGCAGACGATGTGCAAATCGGCCGCCGCATGGTCTCATTCTCCGGTAATCAAGAAATGATGTACCGAGCAAACTTCTGTTTGCGCACCGCAGTCAGAGTGTTGAAGCCCATTCTCCACTTCCGTGCCAAAGATGCCGAAGCCGTTTACAAAGCCGTCAAGAGCATTGAGTGGAATGAAATTCTCGATCTTGACACCTCCTTTGCGGTAGACACCACAGTCTACAGCACAGAATTCCGCAATTCTAAGTTTGTTGCTTATAAAGTCAAGGACGCCATTGTCGACTATTTCATGGAACTCACTGGCAAGCGTCCCAACATCAGCGTGGCGAATCCCGACATTCGTCTCAATATGCACATTTCAGAAGAAACTTGCACCCTCTCCCTCGACTCCAGTGGTGAGAGTCTACATCTTCGTGGTTATCGCGAAGCCACTGTGGAAGCACCCATCAACGAAGTGTTGGCAGCAGCCATTGTCAAAATGAGCGGTTGGGACTTCAATAGCGATTTCATCGATCCATTCTGCGGTTCCGGCACCATTCTTGTTGAAGCCGCACTTATGGCGCGCAACATCTATCCCGGTATTTTCCGCCGTAAGTTTGCGTTTGAAAATTGGAAAGATTTCAATCCCGAACTCCTCAGCAACATCTTCGATGATGACAGCCACGAGCGAGAATTCAATCACAAGATTTATGGATTCGACCTCAATCTTCGCGCCATCGAAGCTGCACAAGCCAACGCAAAAGCAGCCCGTGTTGAGGAACTCATCACATTTGAGCAGCGAGATATCCGCGATTTCGTGCTCCCCGAAGGTTGCGAAAAAGCCACCATCGTCACCAATCCTCCCTACGGTGAGCGTCTCCGTCCCGAAGATCTCTCGCAAATCTACCGCACACTCGGCATGAAACTCAAGAAAGAGTGTCAAGGTTGCACCACGTGGGTCATTTCTTCCAAGGAAGAACTCTTCGACGATATGCGCCTGCGCGCCTCATTCCGCGTTCCGCTCAACAATGGTTCCCTCGACTGCGAACTCCGCAAATTCATCACCTTCGATGGTAAACTCGAAGATTTTCGCGCCGAAGGCAACGAGGTGAAAACCGACACCGAACTCCAACGAATGGGTGAAAAAGGCCGTTTCCGCGATGGTCGCAAGCGTGAGTTCTCGCGCAAACGCTTCGCCGATGACGACCGCGACCAAGACTTCTCCGACCGTGGTGAACGCTCCTTCGACAGAGATCGCAAATCCTTTGACAGAGAGCACAAGTCCTTTGATAAAGATAGAAAGCCCTTTAACAAAGACCGCAAACCCTTTGACAGAGATCGCAAACCGTTCGACCGCAAAGACCGATTCGAAGATCGTCGTCCACGCTATGAAGAAAGTGATTACCGCTCCGGTTTTGATTTCTCAGACGATCCCGAACTAGCCGCCACCTATCGCACCCTTCGTGCTCGTCACAACACATTTGAAGGAGTTCGTGCCTACAAAGAACGCTTCGAAAATGGTGAGCGCAAAGAACGTGGCAACTTTGAACGTCGCGACAACGACCGCTCGCGAGGTCAGCGTGACGACCGTCGTTCTTTCTCTCGTGCTCCACGCAGAGAAGGCGATGATTTCCGCAGCGAACGCCGCGATTTCAAACCTCGTGACAACAAGTTTGAGCGAAGAAACGATAGAGACCGCAAAGACTTCAATCGCGATGACCGCCGCGAAAGACGCAGCGATGAACCACGCGGCAGATTCGATCGTTCTCAAGGTCGTTTCGAACGTCGTCCTCGCCAAGAAGGCGGCTTCTCTCGTCCTCCACGCGGTGGCAACTTCCGCAAACGTCGCGAAGACTAAAGTAATGCAGTGATTCATTCCCACAAGTTGCCCCGTTCAGCTTGTGGGAATGCTTAGTTTTCCCTGAGTGGCCACTAACACGGAGTATGCTTCCCCTTGAAAGTCCCATCTGTTTTCCCACCACTCAATAAATCTTTACCTTTGGAATGAAACAAAAAGTTTTTCTTCTCTTCCTCCTGCCATTCCTTTTCCTTTCCGCTATGGCACAAACCAAACAAAAACCAACCCTAGACGATTTGATGTGGGGAGGTACTAACTATTGGAATCTCCAACCCCGACAACCCTTCACCGCGTGGTGGGGAGATGCCCTGGTGCAAACCAATGTCAAAGAAGTTTCCTTGCTCCTCCCCCACAAAGGGAAAAGCGTGCGTCCATCCCAACAAACGCTCTTCGACCTTCAAGCCGTGAATACCGCCATCGACACCACGCGCTTTGGAAAAGTCTACAATCTCATTGGCACCACCTTCCCCGAAGGCAACAAAACCATTGCCAAAATCACAACCCCCAAAGGCATCATAGCCTACGACTGGAAGAAAAAGACCGTCGTTTGGTCGCTTCCCCTCGAACAAGGCATTGCACACGAAGACTTCTGCATAGCCTCTCGCTCTCTGGCTTTCACCAAAGACTACAACCTCTTCGTCACCACTCCAGATGGCCGCACGCACCAAGTTTCCACCGACGGTAATCGCGAACTTCTCTACGGTACTTCCGTTCACCGCGATGAGTTTGGCATCCACAAAGGCACATTCTGGAGCCCCAAAGGCGACCAACTCGCGTTCTACCGCATGGATCAGACCATGGTCACCGACTATCCACAAGTCAACACCTTGGTCAGTCCCGAAGTGCGTGTGGCACAGCCAGACCCCGACAAATACCCCATGGCAGGTATGGCGATGCACAAAGTCACTGTTGGCATCTTCTCTCCTGCCACTGACCGCACCGTTTGGTTGCAACTCGGCGATGTCACCGACCGCTATTTCACCAATCTCTCGTGGAGTCCCGACGGAAAAACCCTCTACATTATGGAGGTGCCTCGCAGTCAAAAGCGTTGCGATCTCGTAGCTTACGATGCCACCACCGGCCAACGTCTCAAGACACTCTACACAGAAACTAACGAGCGATTTGTAGAACCTCAAAATCCCCTCACTTTCCTGCCTTGGGATGACCACAAGTTCATCTACCAAAGCGAGCGCGATGGCTTCAACCACCTCTATCTCTTCGATACCAACGGAAAGATGCTCCGCCAACTCACCCAAGGCAAGTTTGAAGTGCTAGAACTCCTCGGTTTCAACACTGCAAAACGTAGCATCATCTTGCGCACCAACGAGAGCGGACACATTCGCGAGAACCTCTACGCTGTCGATTTCAATACCGGTCGCCGCACCCTCCTCGACAACGGCAAAGGTGTGCACCGCGCTAGTCTTTCAGATAATGGACGCTATCTCCGCGACACCTGGAGCACCCCCACCGACTATCGCCACATCGACATCAAGAGCACAGAGAAGCAACAAACTCTCTCAACCCTTCTCAATGCAGACAATCCTTGGAGCGGATTCACCATGCCTCAAGTGGAAAATGGTTCTCTCCTCGCTGCCGATGGCAAAACACCGCTGTATTACCGCTTGGTGAAACCCGTAGATTTCGACCCAACGAAGAAATATCCTGCAGTGGTCTATGTCTATGGTGGACCTCATGCCACAAATGTCAAGGAGTCGTTCAACTATCAAGCTCGTCCTTGGGAATACTACATGGCAAATCGCGGCTATGTGCTCTTCATCCTTGACAACCGCGGTTCGGGCGATCGCGGTTTCGACTTCGAAAGCTGCACCCATCGCCAGCTCGGTAAAATTGAGATGGAAGACCAAATGAAGGGTGTAGAAAAACTCACCTCTCTGCCTTATGTCGATGCCAAACGTATTGGCGTACACGGCTGGAGTTTCGGAGGATTTATGACCACCAACCTTATGCTCACTCACCCCGACGTCTTCAAAGTGGGAGTTGCAGGCGGCCCCGTGCTAGACTGGAAATACTATGAAGTGATGTATGGCGAACGCTATATGGAAACTCCTCAATCCAACCCCGAAGGTTATGCCGCTGCCAATCTTGTGGCCCGCGCCAAGGATTTGAAAGGTCGTTT
>QWCL01000514.1_pt1 | contig 14558 bp, 9 predicted proteins | sample 1972551 | NCBI WGS metagenome assembly QWCL01 (sample SAMN09866709, study PRJNA288562) | Human oral metagenome isolate term2_saliva, whole genome shotgun sequencing... | isolation source: mouth | host: Homo sapiens | place: USA: California
GCCGAATCGATCCGCAAGTTCCGCATCATCGACGCCACCTTCACCGTTGAAAACGGCTACGTCACACCGTCGATGAAGCTGCGCCGCCACAAGGTGCTGGCCGACTACGCCTACGAGGTCGACGCCCTCTACGGCGGCCCAGTCTCCGCGCAGCCTGCGAAGAAGCGTGGCTTCTTCGCTCGCTTCACAAAGAACTGATCCCCCACACAAGCGGCATACATTCACCCCACGAAAGGACCGCAATGACGGTACGTAGGCTCGCCGATGGCTCATGGGAGTCGATTGCGACGCGAGAAGCCACCGAGGATATGAACCTCCCGAAGATGCTGCACCAGCGCGTGGAGCGTCACCCCGGCCAGTTCGCGATCGAGCGTCGCTCGAACGTGGGTGCCTGGCGCAAGGTGACGATGGAGAGCTTCCTGGCGGAAGTGGATTCCATCGCGCGTGGCCTCATCGGCATCGGCCTCGAGCCGGGTGACCACCTCGCGATTTTGGCTCCCACCTCCTACGAGTGGGCCCTCATCGACGTGGCTACCTTGTCCTGCGGTGCGATCACCGTGCCGATCTACGAGACGGACTCGGCCCAGCAGATCGCGCACATCCTGGCCGACGCAGACGTGCGCATCGTCATCACGGCGACCACGCAGCAGGCCGAGCTGGTGGAGTCCGTGCGCACGGAGGGCGTCCGCTATGTCTTCTCCCTTGATCGGGGTGCCGAGCGTGTCCTGACGAGTGCCGCGCGGGGCGTGAGCGTCGAACAGGTGCGCGCGCGTACCGACGCCGTCACGCTCAGCGATGAGGCGACGATCATCTACACGTCGGGAACGACCGGCATGCCCAAGGGTGTGGTCCTCACGCACGGGAACTTTATTTCACCGATGCTGCAGGCTTACGACTTCCTGCCTGTCCTCATCAACGACCCGAAGTCGCGCTCCCTGCTCTTCCTGCCGGTCGCCCACGTGCTCGCGCGATTCGTCATGTACTGCCTGCTCGCAGGCCAGGGCATCACCGCGTTCTCTCCAGACACCCGCAACCTGGTCGACGACATCGCGACGTTCAAGCCGACGATGCTCCTTGTCGTTCCGCGCGTCATGGAGAAGGTCTACAACGCGGCCGCAGCTAAGGCGGGCGGCGGCATGAAGGGCCGTATGTTCGCGTGGGCCGTCAAGCAGGCACGTGCCCTGTCCAAGGCCACCGCCTACGTGGATTCTCCTCTGCCCGAGTCGGCGGTCGCCGGACCCGGTCCGGACACGACGCCCATCCCGGATGCTTCGGCGATGCCCTCCCCCGGTCCTTCTGCTGCCCTCAAGCTGCGCGGCCGCATCGCGGATGCCCTTGTTCTGTCGAAGGTACGGGCGATCCTCGGCCCGAACCTGCACACAATCATCTCGGGTGGCGCTCCCCTGGCTCTCGACCTGGCGAACTTCTATCGTGGCCTGGGCATCACCCTCCTGCAGGGCTACGGCCTGTCCGAGACGACCGGTCCGATCTCCGTGGAGACGCCACAGGATTTCCCTCCGGATTCGGTAGGCTTCCCCTGGCCGGGCAACCAGATGATGATCGCCCCTGACGGCGAGCTCCTCGTGCGCGGCATCTCCGTGTCGAAGGGATACCATAACCTGCCCGAGGCCACGGCTGAGGCCTTCGTCGACGGCTGGTTCAAGACGGGCGACCTCGCCTCCATCGACGACCGTGGCCACCTGCGCATCACGGGACGCAAGAAAGAACTCATCGTCACCGCGGGCGGTAAGAACGTGTCCCCCGAGATCCTCGAAGAGTCCCTCTCGACGCACCCGCTCATCGCGAACATCATCGTCGTCGGTGACAACCGCCCCTACATCGGCGCGCTCATCGCGCTGGACACGGAGATGCTGCCTGAGTGGCTGGCCACTCACGGTCTGCCCGTCGTGGACGCGGCACAGGCGGCGAACCTGCCCGAGGTGCGCGAGTCGCTGGAGAAGGCGATTGCCCGCGCCAACAAAGCGGTGTCGCGAGCCGAATCGATCCGCCGTTACCGCATCGTCAATGCGGCCTTCACCGTGGAGAATGGCTACATGACGCCCTCCCTCAAGCTCAAGCGCCGTCGCGTCCTAGCCGACTACGCCGACGAGGTCGACGCCCTCTACGCGTCCGGCGAGGCCGCGAAGACCCAGAAGAACCAGGAGTAGCCCGGCCGCCCGCCCGGGAGCACCCACTGTGCGACTCGGCCCCGGCCTCGTCACTATGAACGAGGTCGGGGCCGAGTCGCGCGCGAGGGCTCCCCTAGTCGGCGGTGTTGCGGCCCACGACGAAGGCACCGAACAAAGCGAGTAGAACCGCCACGCCCATGACGGGCAGCGGAATCCAGAACAGCGTGCGCCGGGTAATCTCCAGAGCGGCCGAGACGAGAATACCGACAAGCAGGAGGGTGTGGAAGGCGCGAGACCACAGGAAGCCATCGCTGTCGCCGCTCCACAGCATAAACAGCGACATGATCACGCATACAGCGACGACCGCATAGATCGCGATGACCGTGCCCAGCTGCCACACGTGACGGGCCTCCGCCTGGCCGAGCACACACAGGCTCAGGTTGCCCAGGCCAGCGACAAACCCGCAAGACAAGCCGTAGACGCGGCTGCGTCCAGCCGAGCGGGCCGCGAGCGCCTTAAGCGTGAGAGAGCCGGCCACGACCATGAGGGCAATCACCAGCAGGTGAACCCAGGAGGGCCAGTAGTAGGCGAAGCCGTACAAACCGTAAGCGGTGAGCATGAGGCTCATCCTAGCGGTTCCTACGACTCAGCGGCGTCGCGCGCGGCCTCCTTCGCGAGGACCTCGGCGAGGTACTGGCCCGTGAATGATTCCTCTACGGTTGCAACCTGTTCGGGTGTTCCCTCGGCGACGACCATGCCGCCGCCCGCGCCGCCCTCGGGCCCCATGTCGATGATCCAGTCGGCGCTCTTGATGACGTCCAGGTTGTGCTCGATGACGATGACAGTGTTGCCTTTGTCGGCTAGGGACTGCAGCACGAGGAGGAGCTTGCGGATGTCCTCGGAGTGCAGGCCGGTCGTGGGCTCGTCGAGCACGTACACTGTGCGTCCCGTCGAGCGCCGCTGCAGCTCGGAAGCAAGCTTGACGCGCTGAGCCTCGCCGCCCGACAGGGTCGTCGCACTCTGTCCGAGGCGCACGTAGCCCAGGCCCACCTCGACAAGCGTGTTGAGGTGACGGGCAATGCGCGAGATCGGCGCGAAGAACTGTGCGGCCTCCGCGATCGGCATGTCGAGCACGTCCGCGACAGTCTTGCCCTTGTACTCGACCTCCAGGGTTTCGCGGTTGTAGCGAGCACCGTGGCAGACCTCGCAGGGGACGTACACGTCGGGCAGGAAGTTCATCTCGATCTTCAGCGTGCCGTCGCCCTTACAGGACTCGCAGCGTCCGCCCTTCACATTGAAGGAGAAGCGTCCCGGACCGTAGCCACGCACCTTTGCCTCCTGTGTTTCGGCAAAAAGCTTGCGGATCTGGTCCCACACGCCCGTGTAGGTCGCCGGATTCGAGCGCGGCGTACGACCGATTGGGCTCTGGTCCACGTGCACGACCTTGTCGAGCTGTTCGATGCCCGTGATCGTGCGGTGGCGGCCGGGCACCATGCGCGCGCCGTTGAGGCGCGATGCCAGTGTGCGGTAGAGGATGCCATTCACCAGCGTCGATTTGCCCGAGCCAGACACGCCGGTGACGGCGGTGAGCACGCCGAGCGGGAACGACACATCGATGTTCTTCAGGTTGTTTTCGCGCGCCCCCTTGACCGTGACGACGCGCTTCTTATCGACCGGGCGTCGCGTCGGCGGCAGGAGAATACGGCGCTTGCCCGACAGGTACTGTCCGGTGAGCGACTTACTGTTCTTCAGCAGTTCGGAGAGGGGCCCCGAGTGAACGACCCAGCCGCCCGTCTCACCCGCGCCGGGACCGATATCCACGATCCAGTCGGCAGCCTCCATCGTCTCCTCGTCGTGCTCGACGACGATGAGCGTGTTGCCCAGGTCGCGCAGGCGCTCGAGCGTCGCGATGAGCTTGCGGTTGTCGCGCTGGTGCAGGCCGATCGAAGGCTCATCCAGAACGTAGAGGACACCGACGAGGCCGGAGCCGATCTGCGTGGCCAGGCGGATACGCTGTGCCTCGCCTCCCGACAGTGTGCCCGCACCGCGAGAGAGCGTCAGGTAGGTCAGGCCCACGTCAACGAGGAAGGCCAGGCGGGCCTCGATCTCGGTGAGGATGGGTGCCGCGATAGCGCGCGCACGCTGCTCGAGTTCGACGGTCGCGAGGAACTCACGTGCCTCCAAGATGGACATGTCGGACAGCTCGGCGATCGACTTGTCGCCGATACGCACTGCCAGGACCTCCGGCTTCAGGCGCGCGCCCTCGCACGTCGGGCACGGAATCTCACGCATGTAGGAGTCGAGCTTCTCGGACACAGCCGCAGACTCGGTCTCCTCGCGCTTACGCTCAATGTAGTTGACCGCGCCCTCGAAGCCCGTCGTGTAAGAGCGCTCGCGGCCCCAGCGGTTGCGGAACTTGACGGTGACCTCGTAGTCCTTGCCATACAGAACGGCGTTTTTGACCTTCTTGGGCAGGTTCTTCCAGGGCGTGCCCATCGCGAAGCCGAGTTCCTTGGACAGGGATTCGAGGAGCTTCTTGTGGTACTTGAAGTTCGAGTTCCAGGGGATGACGGCACCGTCAGCGAGCGAGAGTTCCTCGTCGGGGACGACCAGCTCGGGGTCCACCTCCTGGCGGAAGCCAAGTCCCGCGCACTCCGGGCACGCGCCGTAGGGGGCGTTGAAGGAGAAGGTGCGAGGCTCGATCTCGTCGAGGGCCAGCGGGTGGTCGTTGGGGCAGGCGCGCTTCTCGGAGAAACGGCGGCGGCGCTCCGGGTCGTTCTCGTCCAGGTCGACGCAATCGATGACGACGAGGCCATCGGACAGGCGCAACGCGGTCTCGACCGAGTCGGTGAGGCGCTGGCGCATGCCGTCGCGGACGACAAGGCGGTCGATAACGACCTCGATCGTGTGTTTGAGTTTCTTCTCCAGCTTGGGGGCATTCTCGAGACGCACGGCCTCGCCGTCGATGATCGCGCGCGTGTAGCCCTCGGAGCGCAGTTCGTCGATAAGGTCCTGGTACTCGCCCTTGCGGCCGCGCACGACCGGGGAAAGGACCTGGAAGCGCGTGCCCTCGTCCATCGTGCGCACGCGGTCGACGATCTGCTGGGGTGTCTGTGCCTGGATGCGCGCCCCGCACTCGGGGCAGTGCGCGACGCCGGCACGCGCGTAGAGCAGACGCAGGTAGTCGTGGATCTCCGTGATCGTACCGACCGTCGAGCGCGGGTTGCGTGACGTCGACTTCTGGTCGATGGAGACGGCGGGTGACAAGCCTTCGATGAAGTCAACATCCGGCTTGTCCATCTGGCCGAGGAACTGACGCGCGTAGGAGGACAGGGACTCGACGTAGCGGCGCTGTCCCTCGGCGAAAATCGTGTCAAAGGCGAGGGAGGACTTACCGGATCCGGATAGGCCGGTGAAGACGATCATGGAGTCGCGGGGCAGCTCGAGGTTTACGTCCTTGAGGTTGTGTTCGCGGGCACCTTGGATGATTAGCTTGTCATGCACCCTTTGATCCTATCCGTCCCCTAGGCAAAATCGCGGATCAGGGCTAGTGTTATGCGTATGGCATACTACGCAGTTGAATACGTCTACAACCCCTCCATGACCGAGACGATGGACGAAGTCCGCCCGACCCACCGCGCGTTCCTGTCCGGTTTGCTCGAACAGGGAATCAACGTCGCGTCCGGCCCCCTCGCTGGTGAGGTTCCCGGCGCGCTGATTCTCATCAACGCCGAGAGCCAGGCCGACGTCGAGCAGATCCTCAATCAGGATCCCTTCTACGTCGCCGAGGTCATCCAGGCTCGTCTCATCCGCGAGTGGAATCCCGTCATCCGGGTGTTCTGAGTCGCTTCCACGCACGAGGCCGGGGCGGGTTTTTCCCGCACCGGCCTCGTGTCGTATCTACCCAGCTATTGCTCGAGGGAGCGAGCGAATTGTCGGGCGTAAAAGATGCGCTGAGCGACTTCAATGAGCAAGGCGGCACCCGCACCGACGCACAGGATGAGGAGCCACTCGTGCGTGGTCGGTGCCACGGTTGAGAAGAAGTGGCGAACGGGCGGGATCAACACGCCGCCGACGGTTGCGGACGTGACGGCCACGAGCAGAACCCACTTCCACAGGGACAGCGGTCGCGACGTAATGACCAGCAGCCAGATCGCGCCAAGCATCAGCGAGAGGATCGCCGCCGTCGACTCGCGGTCCTGCGGTCCGTCGGCAATGCCGAAAGCGGTCAGCGCGGCAGCCGCCAGGATGACGCCCGTCGGCATCGCCAGGGACAGCGTGCGCTTGAGGAATCCCGGCACGTAGCGACGCGGGTTGGGCCATAGCGCCAGGAAGAAGGCCGGGATGCCGATCGTCAGGGAGTCGATGTAGCTGAACTGGCGCGGCAGGAACGGGTAGCGCCAGCCGACCAGTGCGGTCACGATCACGAGGACAGCCGCGTAGGTGGTCTTGGCCAGGAACAGCGAGGAGACACGCTCCATGTTCGCGATGATGCGGCGGCCCTCCGACAAAACGCCCGGCAGAACAGAGAACTTTGAGTCAACGAGGACGATCTGCGCAACCGCCTTCGTGGCCTGCGTGCCGTTGCCCATTGCGATACCGAGGTCGGCATCCTTGAGCGCGAGGGCGTCGTTCACGCCATCGCCCGTCATCGCAACGCAGTGCTCGCGGGCCTGCAGAGCACTGACCATCGCACGCTTCTGCTCGGGCGTCACGCGCCCGAAGACATCATGCTTCTCAATTGCGTCGATGAATGCCTCGGAGGACAGGTCCTCGGGCAGGTCGCGTGCGTCCATGAGGCGGGCGGGCATGCCGTCGGGCGCCGTCAGTCCAGCCTGGGCGGCCAACGCGCCAACCGTTGTCGGGTTGTCGCCCGAAATGACACGCACGTGCACGCCCTGAGAACGGAAGTAGTCGAGCGTCTCGGCCGCGTCTTCGCGCAGATCCTCCTCCAGGACCACAATCGCGGCAACCTCGCGGGCCTCCGGCAGCTCATCGTCCACGGCAGCCGAATCCGCGCGGACAAGTGCGACGACGCGGGCTCCGCTACTCGCGAAGCCACCCACCCGCTCCAGCAGAGCCGCGTTTCCAGCCACGGCCTCGTCGATGACGATCTCGGGGGCACCCAGGATCCATGACTCGCAGTCCGTGCCCCACGCGCTCCACTTACGCGCCGACGAGAACGGAACGTTCCACTGCGCGCGTGCCTGAGCGCCCGCCAGTGCATCCTCGTCGAGGAAAGACCAGATGGCCTGCGCGGTCGCGTTCGTGCGATCACTCGACGCAGTCGCGAGCGCACGGCGAATGAGTGCCTCGTCGCCCGAGATCACGTCGATCTGGCGCACGCGGATGCCGCCGGTGGTGAGCGTGCCCGTCTTATCCAGGCACAGGCAGTCGACGCGGGCGAGCACTTCGACGGCCGGAAGTTCCTGCACGAGGACCCCGCGCCGGGCCAGCGTCGCCGACCCAATCGCGAAGTTCATCGAAGTCAGGAGGACGAGGCCCTGGGGAATCATGCCGATGACCGAGGCAACCGACAGGACCAAGGCCTCTCGCCAGTCCCCGCCTAAGCCGCCCGCGATGCGATTCTGCGAATAGAACGTCAAGGCAACAATCGGCAGCAGCATGACCGAGACAACCTGCAGGACGCGATTAATCGACACCTGGATCTCGGAGAGCGTACGAGTGAAGGCGCGTGCCTGCTCGGACAGGCCCTGCGCGTAGACACGCTCGCCGACTGCCGTGGCGACCATGCGTCCCGATCCGGCAACGACGCTCGTGCCAGCCAGGAGCTGATCGCCCTCCTTCTTCTTAACCGGGCGCGACTCGCCCGTCAGCAGCGACTCATCGATCTCGAGGCCTGCCGAGGCCAGCACTGTACCGTCCACGCTCACCTGGTCGCCAAGCGCCAGCTCAATGACGTCATCGAGCACGACGTCGCGAGCAGGGATTACCGACACCTCGCCGTTACGCAGGACGGAGGCTTGCGGTGCATCCACGATTGCAAGCGAATCCAGGGTGCGCTTGGCGCGCAGCTCCGACATGATACCGATAACCGCATTAATGACCATGACGCCACCGAAGATGCCGTCGCGCAGATCGCCGAACAACAGGACGATGATCGACGCACCCACGATGATCGCGTTGAAGAGCGTGAACACGTTCTCGCGGACGATGGATGCCACCGACCGCGACGTACGGTCCTTGACGCGGTTCACCGCGCCGCGCGACATGCGCTCGAACACCTCGTCGGTGCTCAGACCGCGCTCGTCCACGCTCGCCACCTCAGTTACCATGAGCATCCCCCTCATCCATCGCGCTACGAATCAACGACGCGACAACAGTGACCGCCAACGTCACGACGATGACGCCCAGCGATACCGATACGGAAATCTCCGGTGCCCACTCCACGCCCGATCCTCCGTTGATAAACGGCAAGGTGTTCGCGTGCAACGCCTCAAGAATCAGCTTGACGCCGATAAAACTCAAAATCACGCCGAGGCCGTAGCCCAGGTACACGAGCTTGCTGAGAAGAGCATCCACTAAGAAGAACAGCTGGCGCAAACCCATCAGCGCAAACACGTTGCAGGCAAAGACCAGGAATGCCTGCTGCGTGATGCCGAAAATCGCGGGAATCGAGTCAAACGCAAACATCAGGTCCGCCGAGCCGAGGGCCAGGACAACGACGAGCATCGGCGTGATGTAGGTGCGCCCGCCGTGGCGGAAGAGCATGCGGTTGCCAATGAAGCCGTCGGTGATCGGGAGAACACGCCGAACCGCGCGGATAAAACCACTCTCGTGGTATTCCTCGTCTTCGTCGCTCCCCCGCGCTGTCTCACAAACCTGGCTGAACGCGGTCCACAGCAGCCAGAGTCCGAAGATGAAGAATACCCACGAGAAACGCGACACCAGCGCGGCTCCGAGGAGGATGAACACGAGACGCAGGAGTAGGGCGATGATAATGCCGAGGAGCAAGGCCTTCTGCTGATTCTCTCGAGGAACGCGGAACGCCTTGAGAATCAGGATGAACACGAAGAGGTTGTCGACGGACAGGGACCACTCCATGGCCCATCCCGCGTAGAACTCCTGGGCGTAGAGCCACCCGTTTGTCAGCCAGATACCGACGCCGAAAAGCGCGGCGAGTCCGACGTAGAACAGGGTCCAACGAGCGGCCTCGACCGCTGTGGGCGGGTGCGGGTTGCGCGCATGACCGAGGAAATCGATCACGATCAGGCCGATGGCCACAAGAGCGAGGATTCCCCACGCCCACGGGTGAATAACCATGAATACCCCTTAACTATTTGACCGCGGCATCATAGCGCCCTTACGCCGCGCTATCCTCGCCTCCACGCCGGGAGCGTGACACCGCCAGGGAGGCAGCGACCGTGATGAGAATGGTGACCACGATGAAGCCGAGCGAGAAGGCGATGCTCGGCTCGGGAACCGCAACAATGGGTTGCCCGCCGTTGATGAAGGGCAGCTCGTTCGTGTGCAGCGCGTGGTTGATCAGCTTGAAGCCGATGAAGCCGAGGATCGCTGCGAGTCCGTAGTGCAAGAAAATGATGCGGTCAAGCAGACCATCGATGAGGAAGTAGAGCTGACGCAACCCGAGCAAGGAGAACGCGTTGGCGGCGAACACCAGGTACGCCTCGTTGGTGAGCGAGTAGATCGCGGGGATCGAGTCGACGGCGAACATGACGTCGGCTGTGCCCACCGCGATGACGCACAGGAGCATCGGAGTGACGTAGGTGCGACCGCCGTGGCGGTAGAGCATGCGCGAGCCGATGAAGCCGTCGGTGACGGGCACGATCTTAGACACCCATCGCACGATTGACGGCGGGCGGTATTCGTCTTCCTCCTCCTCGCCTACGCCCTCGCGGACCTGATTGATGGCGGTCCACAGCAGCCAGGCTCCGAAGATGTAGAACACCCACGAGAAGTTTTCGATGAGGGCTGCGCCCGCGAGAATGAAGATGAGGCGCAGGATCAGCGCGATCACGATGCCCGCCAGCAGGACTTCCTGCTGATCCTTGCGGGGCACGCGGAAGCTCGAGAGGATGATGACGAAGACGAACAGGTTGTCGATGCTGAGCGCTTTTTCGGTGATATAGCCGCCCAGGTATTCCTGACCGTACTGCGGTCCCCACACGGCCCAGACGATGCCGCCAAAAAGGAGGGCGATCGCGATGTAGGCGACCGACCACCAGGTGGCTTCCTTGAGGGTGGGTTCGTGGGGTGTGCGAACGTGACCGACGATATCAACGGCGATCATGGTCAGGATAATGCCAGCCAGGACGATCCAGGCGAGCGCGTGCACGTGCATACGTGGGGCCTCCGGTACGAGTCGGGTACCGGAGGTCTCCTCCCGCCAGGAATCCCTGGCCGGTGGCGCCGGAGGCCTCGCCGCGTGGGCGGGGCCGTCGTGATGACGACGCCACTGTTTGTGGGAGTACTCCCCTCCGCTAACGCCGTCTAGTTTAGTGGGGCGGCTGCGCGCGCGTCCACGCCCGAGCAGTGGCATCGGTCGCTTAGCGCCGCGATTTCTGAGGAACGAGGCAGTGGCTGCCTCGTTGCTCAGCGCGAAGCAGGTGGTCGGCGGGCGTCAGTGGGCGCGCTTCATGGCGCGCAGTTCCTTCTTGAGGTCCTCGATTTCGTCGCGCAGGCGCGCGGCAACCTCGAACTGGAGGTGCTGAGCGGCGGTCATCATCTGGGCAGAGAGTTCTTCGATGAGTTCGGCGAGTTCTGCCTCCGCGCGCTGACCAGGATTCGAGACGGCGGGTGCCTTCGCAGCGGCACTGCGGTCGCGTGCGCTCTTCTCCTTGCGGTACCCGCCCTCGAGCAGGGTCTGAGTGTCGACCTGTTCGCGGGCGAGCATATCGGTGACGTCGGAGATCTTCTTGCGCAGCGGCTGCGGGTCGATGCCGTGCTCCTTGTTGTAGGCGATCTGGATCTCGCGGCGACGCATGGTCTCAGAGATGGCCTCGTTCATCGAGTCCGTCATGTTGTCGGCGTACATGTGAACCTCGCCGGACACGTTTCGGGCGGCGCGGCCAATGGTCTGGATGAGCGAGCGGGTGGAGCGCAGGAAGCCTTCCTTGTCTGCGTCGAGGATGGACACGAGGGAGACCTCGGGCAGGTCCAAGCCCTCGCGCAGCAGGTTGATGCCGACGAGCACGTCGAAGGTACCCAGGCGCAGCTCGCGCAGCAGCTCGACGCGGCGCAGCGTGTCGACGTCGGAGTGCAGGTATTCGACTTTGACGCCGCGCTCGGCCAGGTAGGTCGTGAGTTCCTCGGCCATCTTCTTGGTGAGGGTGGTGACGAGGACGCGCTCGTCGCGTTCGACGCGCAACCGCACCTGTTCGAGGAGGTCATCGATCTGTCCCTCGGTGGGCTTGACAACGACGAGCGGATCGACGAGGCCGGTCGGACGAATGATCTGCTCGACCACGCCGTCCGAGCGCTCGAGCTCGTAGGGGCCGGGGGTCGCGGAGAGGTACACGGTCTGGCCGATGCGCTGGGCGAACTCGTCCCACTTGAGCGGACGGTTGTCCATCGCGGAGGGCAGGCGGAATCCGTAGTCGACGAGGGTGCGCTTACGCGACATATCGCCTTCGAACATCGCGCCGATCTGTGGGACGGTCACGTGGGACTCATCGATGATGAGCAGGAAGTCGTCCGGGAAGTAGTCCAACAGCGTGTGCGGAGGGGTGCCGGGACCGCGCCCGTCGATGTGGCGCGAATAGTTTTCCACGCCCGAGCACGACCCGATTTCCTTGAGCATCTCCAGGTCGAAGGTCGTGCGCATGCGCAGGCGCTGCTCCTCGAGGAGTTTGTTCTGGCTTCGGAACCACGCAAGCCGATCATCGAGCTCGTCCTCGATGGAGGCAATCGCCTTCTTCATGCGTTCCTCGCCGGCCACGTAGTGCGAGGCCGGGAACAGGTAGGTGTGGTCGACCTGGTCGATCACGTCGCCGGTGAGGGGATGCAGGACCGCCAGCGAGTCGATCTCGTCGCCAAACATCTCGATGCGGATCGCGAGTTCCTCGTACACGGGGATGATTTCGATTGTGTCGCCACGCACGCGGAAGGTGCCGCGCGTGAAGGCCATGTCGTTGCGCACGTACTGCATGGCGACGAAGCGGCGCAGCAGTGCGTCGCGGTCGATGATCATGCCGCGCTCGAGTTCGATCATGCGCGCCACGTATTCCTCGGGGGTGCCGAGGCCGTAGATGCAGGACACGGAGGAGACGACGACCGTGTCACGGCGTGTCAGAAGCGAGTTCGTGGCGCTGTGGCGCAGCCGCTCGACCTCATCGTTGATCGAGGAATCCTTCTCGATGAAGGTGTCCGTCTGGGGGACGTAGGCTTCGGGCTGGTAGTAGTCGTAGTAGGAGACAAAGTATTCGACGGCGTTGCCCGGCAGCAGCTCGCGGAACTCGGCTGCCAGCTGCGCGGCGAGCGTCTTGTTGGGTTCCAGGACCAGCGCGGGACGTTGCAGCTCCTCGATGAGCCAGGCGGTGGTCGCGCTCTTGCCCGTACCCGTCGCACCCATGAGGACGACGTCCTGCTCGCCGTCGCGAATGCGCGCTGCCAGCTCACGGATCGCCTTGGGCTGGTCACCCGACGGCGTGTAGGGGGAGATGACCTCGAAAGGCTTGTCTTGGCGGATGACAGGGGTTTCGCTCACTCTCCTACGCTACCGCCCGCGCCCTGGCATCGCGCGGAGGACCCGCCCGGGTGCGCGGCCAGCGAAAGCCCGCTTCGGCCTCGTCGATAGCCCCTAGAGGTCTGAGGTCAGCCAACGCTCCCACACCTGCGTGCACACCTGCGCCAGATCGTCCGCGCTTCCGCAGTTATCGATCCACACGTGCGCGATCGCTCGCCTTTGATCGGACGAGGCCTGGGCGCGGATCCGGGCGCGCGCGTCCTCGGGGGCCACTCCCCTGCCCTCCAGGCGTGCGACACGCTCCTCGATGGGGGCATCGACGATGACGACGGCGTCAAAACGGTCAGCGTAGTCGCCCTCGACGAGGAGCGGAATGTCGTAGACGGCAAGCGATCCTGCGGGGGCAGCGTTCAGGATCTCCCAGGCGCGACGCTCGATGGCCGGGTGGGTGATCGCGTTGAGAGCAGCGACGCGCTCATCGGCGCCCTCACCGGCGAAGACACGACGCGCGAGGCCCGCCCGGTCGAGGGTCCCGTCCTCACGGATCAGATCATCTCCGAATCGTGCGGCCACCTGCACGAGCGTGGGCCGACCGGGTTCGAGAATCTCACGGGCAATGACGTCGGCATCGGCGACCAGTGCACCCAGAGACTTGAAGGAAGCGGTCACTGAGGACTTACCCGAACCGATTCCGCCACTCACCGCGACCACGCGTGCAGGTCCCCCACTGCGGTGTTGGTGCAGCGGGCGGAGCAGCGTCGCAGAGCATCCTCCACAAGAAAACGAAGCGGTCACATCCTCAGGGTATCGCGGCTGCGGTTGCGTATATGTGCCCTCGTGCAAGAATTGGAGCTGTTAAAGCCCCCACACAACACAGTGAGCAGCAGTGACGCAGACAGTCAACGATGATTCCGGCCAGCGTTCGAGTACCGCGGTCCTCATCGCGACCTCCCTGACTCTTTTCTCCATGTTTTTTGGTGCCGGTAACCTTATTTTCCCGCCGATCATGGGCGCGTCGGCCGGCACCAACTTGACCCCCGCGATGATCGGTTTCCTGATCGGCGGCGTCGCTCTGCCCGTCATCTCGATCATCACGATCGCCCTATCCGGCACCGATATCCGCGACCTTGTCAGCCGCGCCGGAAAGCCCTTCGGGTTCGTTTTCTCGGTCCTGGTCTACCTGTCCATCGGCGCCTTCTACGCCCTCCCGCGAACGGGTGCCGTCTCCTTCTCGACGGCTGTCGCGCCCGTCATCGGCACGAAGTCGGTGCTCGCCTCGGTCATCTTCAACCTGATCTTTTTTGGGATCGCCTTTTACCTGTGTTGGAACCCGACGAACATTATCGACAGCCTCGGGAAGGTCCTGACACCGATCCTCCTTGGCCTGCTCGTTCTGCTGGTATTCCTCTGCCTGGCGTCGCTGCCGGCCTCGCACGACGCGCCCACCGGCGAGTACGTCCACAACCCGCTGGCCGCCGGTCTACTTGAGGGCTACATGACGATGGACTCCATCGCAGCCCTGGCCTTCGGCATCATCGTCGTGACTTCGCTCGGGCATACGGGCGGTGGCATCGGTGCGAAGGTCGTGCATCGGACCTCGATCGCGGCGGTCATTGCGGGTGCGCTCCTGGGCGTCGTCTACGTCGGCCTGGGCCTCATCGGGCATGTCATCCCGAACGCACAGTCTTACACGGATGGTGCCAGCCTCCTGGCCGACGCCGCGCAGTCGACGATGGGGCGTCCGGGGCAGATCGTTTTCGGTC
>QWCL01002009.1_pt1 | contig 14443 bp, 13 predicted proteins | sample 1972551 | NCBI WGS metagenome assembly QWCL01 (sample SAMN09866709, study PRJNA288562) | Human oral metagenome isolate term2_saliva, whole genome shotgun sequencing... | isolation source: mouth | host: Homo sapiens | place: USA: California
AAAGAAATATTAGCTGGAAAGGTTAGCTATGAGGATGAAGAATAAATTTATAGTTTTTGTTTTGTTACTTTTAGGTATATTTTTAGTTTCTTGTGGTAAAAAAATAGAAAAGATAGAGGAGGCAAACAAGAAAGAAGGAGTGAAGGAACCCAAGGCTAAGAAGCCGTCAACCAGTAAGAAACCGGTGGCGAAAAAGCCAACAACAAAGTCTAAAAAGTCTGTAGAAGAACAGAAAAAAGATAAGAAATAGGTAGTTATCACAATTCAACTACATCATATAAAAGCGCTCGGTGGTTGTCCGCCGAGCGCTTTTGTTTGTATATCTGATTTCTCTTTATGATATCGTCTAAGTCTGTATAGCTAATGATTACACAGCTTTGTGTTCAAAATACGTGTGGCGATCGTCTATCGTAAATAAGGGGATTGTTGGTAATCCAGGCTTATTTATACCAAAAATCAAGTGAAATTTACATGATTAATGCAAATAACGAGGCACCGATTACCGTCAATATACCGCTGACAACAATCGAAAGACCGCTCGTAGCGCCTTCAATGGTTCCAATTTCCATAGCTTTTGCAGTACCAATTGCATGCGAAGCACTTCCTATTGCGATACCTTTTGCAATGGGTTCCTCTATCTTAAGGAGTGATAAAAACTTCTCCGCGAAGATGTTACCCAATACACCTGACACAATGATTACTACCACTGTAACCGATACATAACCACCTAATTCCTCTGAAACGCCCATGCCAATAGCGGTCGTTATGGACTTAGGGAGGAAGGTTGCATACGTGGCATGATCAAATCGAAAGAGTAGGGCGAGGAGCAAAACGGTTAGTAAACTCGACGCCACTCCAGCCGTAATACCCGATATAATTGCCTTATAATTCTTCTTCAAAAGCTCCACTTGTTGATACAATGGCACGGCAAGACATATTGTCGCTGGTGTGAGAAGGTAACTTAACCAGTTTGAATCTACGTTATAATCTTCATAACTTACGCCGGTCAAAAGCAAGCTGGCAATGACTAAAATGATTGCAATCAGCAGAGGATTCATGAAACTCCATCCCGTCTTTTTCCTGAGATACATACCTATTACGTATGAACCAAGGCTGATTAATACGCCGAAATAAATCGAATCTGTTAGCATATTATTATTGTTATCCTATTTTGTAGCTTTCTTTTCTTTCTTATTTCTACGAATGATTCGTTGAGTAACATAGCCCGCAGCGCCCATAACCGTGAACGTACTCACAGTAGTTACAACAACGTATTGCAGGAGATTTGAACGTATTTCAGCCCAAGAATCAATCAAACCGACAGCTGCCGGAATGAACATCACGGGCATAATAGCTATTAAAAAGATGCTTGTTTCGCGCACATCATTTACTTTTACCCACTTCATCAATAGCGCAATAAAGAGCAACACAATGCCGTAGATGCTGGCAGGGATGGGCAATGGAATCAGAAAATGCAAAAGCTCTCCAATAAATGTGAATGCGATGATGATGATAAATTGTTTGATGAACTTCATCTTTGCACGTTTACTTTAGATTAATCTCACGTATATATTGTTCTATAAAGTCTGCAGAGTTCTCCGTACCCAAGCGTATACTGTCGAAACATAGGTCGTAATCGTTGGCTTCTCCCCATTTCATCCCTGTGTAATACTTATGATAACGCACTCTGCTTTCATCCAAATCATGCACAAATTGCTTGGCTTCTTCATGACTGATATGCTCCTCTTTTACAATTGCAGAGATGCGACCTTGAAGACTACCTTTTAGGAATACCGAGACAAGATCTTTGCGATTTCTGAATATATAGTTACCACATCGGCCGATGATAATGCAATCTTGCGAACCAATTAAATCGTAAAGAATTTCAAACGCCTTACAATTTGCAACCTTAGGTTCGTCATCAAACTGGGAGATTGCAAACATAAGTTCGTCTACTGGGCGCTCTTCAAAGAAGTCATCCATCTCTTCTAAGACTCCTTTTTGACGTGCCATCTCTAATAGATTCTTACGGGTATAGAATGGAATACCATAGAAAGCAGACAGCTGTTCGCCAATGTGTAACGCGCCACAGCCGCATTGTCGTGCAATCGTTATTATCATAGGATTTTACTTTATATTGTTATCTTGACATTGCAAAATTACAAATAATTTCATAGATATTCTTTCTTTATCATTTTTTTTTCATCATTTCGCAAGATTGGTTGCATTTTATGTGTTATAGGTTAAGTAGGATAGACGTTGTTTCTCTTGGGCTTTTATCGAAGTTTTCTACGCAAGTTTGTTTAAGAGTTAGTGTTAAGCATTAGTTTGATAAGGCCTATGCGTTGGCTATTGCAGGGGCATTTGTAAGTTTTGTTGGACTCGGTTTGTCGTATAGATGTAGCTTGTTGGTAATCAATAGCATAGGAGGTGTTTTACAAAGTGTGTCATTTTATGGCGTGATATGCGTCAAATGATGAAGTAAAATGAATGGTTTCACGCATTAAAATGACTGAAAATATTTTCTAATTCTCTCATTGTTATTTCCCATTTACATTCCACTCATCATGAGAAATAAAAAAAGGCAGTCCTCACATGGACTGCCTTTTGTATTTAATTTGATTTGAAATGTGTCGGATTTTATCGCTGTGCACCCACTTTCAACTTGCTAATGTCTTTGTTCATCACAGTGAACTGACCCTTTGCTGGATTCTGATAGTTGGGGTTATCGCCATTCTTACCAGAAACATCTCCATTCCAATAGAGGCTATTATCTTTGTCGCTTGCTGCAAAAATGTTGGCATTATTGCAGTTAAAATAATAGTTGTTACGATATTCAGGCGTAGAGGTTGTAGCCTGATTCGTATATATCGCCTGCGTATTGGTAATGAGATTGTTGGCTACTTTGATTCGTTGACCACCTTTCTTTCCATTAAACCGCACATAGAGGATACGTTTACCATTGGCGCCATTCATACAATTATCAATCGTGTTTTGTGTGATATTGATCTCTGGAATGGGGTTGCCAAAGCTGTTAGAAGCATCATCATAGCGTATGAAATCACGCTCAGTAGCGCAATTATAGATAACGTTATTGTTGATGTTCAAGCTCTTTATATAGCCTTTTCGGCAGTCAAAGAAGTCGCCTCCATCACAAACGATGTCGTGGATGAATGAGTTTTGAATATTGATGGCTTCGATAGTAGCACCTACATTGATGTAATAGAAGCCCTTCATCACTGTACCTGACGAAACCGCTCCATAGAACTCACAATTATTTATGTCGAGTTTCTTGTACTCAGTTGCCGTCTTATAGTTGAAGAACTGGTCGTTAGAAGCATTCTTTGTGCCATCAACAATGACATTGGTTAATGTCAATCCTGCTCCATTCTCCAATTGGAAACGTCCCTGAATCTTTGGTTTTGCAGTCTGATATATACCCTTAATGACGATGTCTTTATTGATAACGGCACTACCTGCGCCATCTTCTCCAGACCCACCACTAATCTTATAGGTACCATTATACAAGGCAAACACCTGATTAGCTGTGGCATTTTCTAACATCTCACTAAAGTTGTCAGTAGAACGAACGATAGTTGCGCCCGAGAGATCAATAATGGTTTTGAAGCTTTTTGAACCGCGTTCTTTGCCATTTCGATATAGTTTGAGCGTGTAATCTGTTTCGGGTTGCAATCCAGTTACATGCGCACGACCATTAGTTTTGTCGCTTTCTGTCAGTGTGTATTGAGTTACTTTATTACCAGTTGTCTTGTTAAACACTGTGATGTTATCAACCTCTTCGCCTGCTGGCCAATGGGCAACGACATCTCTATCACCAACATCTTCAAGCGAGAATGAGGTGAGAATCTGTTGTGCACTGGTGCGGAAATAGACCTCACTCCACTTAGAATTGCGTGAAATATCAGCGCTATCAAGGGCCATTACGCGTGCAGAATATTTTGTATCATATACAAGATTCTCTAACTTAACCGTTGAATTATTGACTTTTAAGGTAAGAGTTGGCTTACCAGTAAACGTGAGACTATCGTCTGCATAGACTTCAATCTGATAGTTTTTCACGCCTGATGAGGCTGTCCAATTTAGGGTTGCATTACTTTCTCCGATGTTTTTTGCTTCGAGATCTATAGGAGAGAATGCTCTATCGAAGATGATATTCTTAATCTCCTCCATAGGACTTTCACAGGCTGTTAGGCCAAAAGAAAGGCCTAACAAACATGTGGTGATGATATGATTTGTTTTCATTTTGTTTCTTGTTATTAGTCAGACAATTGGCCATAGATGCCATTATTATTGAGCATTCCATTGCTATTGTTGATGAATGTTTGCCAGATGGGCCATAGACAATGGGTGCTTGGTTTGACAACATATAAGCCTTGGATGTAGTCTTCGGTAAGAAGATTGAGACCAGTCTTATTGTCTACGAACCAGTTTTTGGATGTCCAACCGGCATTTTTCAGTTCCTGAATCTTGGTGTTATTATCTTCTCCCTTATTCAGTCCATAGACTTGGATGTTATTTGCATCGGTAGTGGCATTAATATAAACCTTATCAGGTAGGCCTGCATAACGTCCGGTGCGGTTGGAAAGTGCGTTGAGTTTCTCAACTTCTTCAGCCATTTTGCTGTCGATAATGCCCCATCTAACGAGGTCAGCCTTGCGTAATGACTCGCCTGCGAACTCCAAAGCACGTTGCTCAACAATGCCTTCAAAGAACTCATTCTTACTTGCTGTGTACTTTGTTTTGAGTGCCATTACCTTTGCAGAAGGAAGTACTCGTGCAAGAACGGGTTCCATATAGGTCCATGCTTTCGCTGTGTTTCCAAGTGCATTCTCGGCTTCTGCTGCCATCAAATAAACATCGGCAAGACGCATATACTGCCAGTTGACACCATCGTCATTAGTAGAAGTGACGATGCGATTCATCCATTCATAGCGTAATTTGCCAAAGCACCATTTATTGATAGACCTTAACTGCACTGACGCTTTACCCTTACTGTCAAGATCTTTACCCCATTCGTAATAGAGAACACGGCCGCGTCCTGCTGAGAATGGTATTTCCCAAAGACTCTCTCCGCCTGCAGTGACGTTGTCTTGGCAAAGTTTTGTGAAGTTCTCTTTGAATGAACCAAGTTCGTTTTTGCCAGAGTTGATGACGTCTTCACATTCTTTGCGTGCAATCTCATACATCTTTTCAGGAGCCAGTTCTGGGTCTTTTGAAAGGCGATATCCATCGCCACGTAGGCCATATCCACCGGCATAAAGAGCGATTCTGGCACGTAAAGCCTTCACAAAGCTCTTGCTTACGCGTTCTGTTGTCTTTGTAATTGCATTCTGATTTGGCCAATAACAATAACGTTCTGCCTCTTTTAAATCGCTTAAAAGCACCTTATAGATGGAGTCACGGTTTGTGCGTGGCAAATAGATGTTATCGTTGTTGTTTGGTGAAAAACGTGCAGGCACGTCGCCCCAAGCCTTTGTTAAGTCGGTATAAATGACTGCTCTTAGCGTTAAAGCTTCACCCAACAGCTGCGCCATATCTGGGTTCTTGTCTATGTTTCCGTACTTTCTGATACCGGCAATTGCAAGGTTTGCACGCTCAATTCCCTCGTAAAACTTAGAATAAGCGTTATTATCGGTATTCATTAATGAGTTATTTGCCGGTGTGTCAAAGTTCCAAAGGCTTTGCTTTTCGTTTGTAGCGTTGGACTTGGATGGCGGCGTTCCACTTCCTACTTCCACATCATTATTGAGGCCATAATAAGGCAAAAAGCGACCTCGATAGGAGTTAGTTTCGCCGAAAGAAACGTTTACTGACATGAGCTCGGCCTCTGCAAGAGCGTATGTAGAGAATGTCGTTGATTCATCAAGTGATGATTGTGTGGGGGCATCTAAATCGCAAGAAGAGAAGGCAATGCCTGTAACCACAACCGACAATAATGTGTAATTGATATATCTTTTCATAGAGATTCGTTTAGAAATTGAGATTTAAGCCGATAACAAATGAACGACTCTTTGGATAAGCTGAATAGTCTACGTTTGGTGTAAGCGCTGTCTTTCTGAAGGTATCTGCTTCAGGATCGAAACCCGAATAACCTGTTATAGTAAACAGATTATAGCCAGTGCAATAAACCCGAAGGCTGTTTATGCCAACACGATGCCTTAGCAAGACGGTCTGGATCATTAGATAATAGACCTGTTTCTGGGTCGAGATTGGTCCATCGTTTGCCTTCTTTCATCACGTCAATCATGTTTCGGTAGATGTATTTTCCAGTTGTTGTATATTCTATTTTATTGGCATTGTATTCCTGATTACCAATAGAATAATTGAACTGTGCAGACAAATCAAAGTTGTAAACGCGTGCATTGATGTTGAAACCACCAAAGCAATCGGGGGTAACATCACCTATTTTTACTTTATCACTCGCTGTAACCTTATGGTCACCATCTTGATCTTTTAGTTTCAAAGCACCTGGACGAAGTTTCCCTATGATAGCGGTTGCATCATCAACACCATCTTTTAATGTCCACTTGTCAGTCGATGCATTATATCCTGTGAAGTCAGAAACCTCGTAACGGCCAGCATTTTGATAACCAACGATTTCACCAACACGGCCTCCAACGGCTACAACATACTCGGGATCGATTTCACTTGATGCCCAATGTGTATCGTTATAGTAGTCCTTTATGCCAAGTTGTATAATCTTGTTTCGGTTGAAATTGATGTTACCGCTTAGGTCAATACCCCAATTTTTCTTATTAACAACGTGCCAAGTGAACGTCGTTTCAAAGCCTGAATTCTGTGTTTTTCCGAGATTCCTATACTGGAATTCGTAGCCAGTTCCAGACACAGGGAAAGCTATTAGCAAGTCTTTTGTGGTATTCTTATAGAACTCAATGCTTCCATTTAGCTTACCATTGAACAATGTCCAGTCTAATCCTATGTTGCGAGTTATCGTTGTTTCCCACTTCAAATTGGGGTTAGCCATGAAGTTAGATGGTCGTAACAAGGTCGTAAAACCATTCACCCAAGTACGCTGAGATGACGTAGCTGAGTAGGTCATATATTCCTGAATGAGTTGTCCAGAGGGTATGTTGTTGTTACCTGCTGTACCAAAACTCAAGCGAAGTTTAAGGTCATCAAGCCACTTTTTCGTGCTATTCATGAACTTTTCACTCGTGATTCTCCATGCTAAAGCGGCTGAAGGGAAGTAGCCCCAGCGGTTTTCTTTAGAGAACTTTGAAGAGGCATCAGCGCGGAAAGTGACGCTCGCTAAGTACTTATCTTTATAACTATAGTTCGCACGAGAGAAGAAAGAGAGTAGTTTATCGTCTGGAGAATAGAAGTCACTTGTACCAGAAGCTGTACCTTGTGAAGACAAACGCCATGCTGTTGCGGCATCGTATGTCTTGGGGAAGCCTACAATTTGATTGATGTTCTCATGTTCTTTTGTGATGATATATTCATGTCCAAGTAACATGTTTAGGCTGTGATCTTTGTTCTTAATGAGGTTCTTGAAGTCGTAATTTATTGTGTTTGTATTACGGAATCTCTCACGAACATCGTTGTCAAGGCTAATTAATGGATGATCAGCGAAAGCCTGATCGGCATAGTTTCTGGCTTGATATGAAGTCAAACCATAGTAGCGTTGATCATACATTGTGTAGTAATCGTATCCAAATTCAGTTTTCAGCGTGAGGTTTTTCATAATTTCCCAGCCAAAAGCTCCAGCCATATTGAAATTCTTATTCTGCTTTTTTTCGTCGTTATCTGCTGCAGAAGTGATAGGATCAAATATGTTCATATCGCTATCATCGAATGAAGTGTTGGCCTCATCCAATCCTTTTAGTGGAATAACGGGATAGATAACAGCATCCTTTAAGCGTTTATCTGTATTGTAACTTCCCTTTGCATCATTGGCTCCTCCGCCTCGAACTTTAGTATCGCTAAAGCGTACTTGCAAGTCGATGGTAGTTCTTTTTGAAGGTTTAGTGTTTAGTTTCAGACTGAAGTTATCACGCTTAAAGTTTGAGCCTATCATGATAGCTTTGTCATTTATGTGTGCATAGCTGAAGGAATACTTTATGTTTTCTGTACCGCCTGTAATGCTTAAGTTATGGTTGTAGGTATGACCTATGCGCCCATATGTCATATCTTGCCAGTCATTTCCTTTCACATTGTCGTACAAATCAATATCTTGATAATTGCCAAAATAATCTGTATAAGAGGAGATTTTACTTGGGTTATTATCATTTTTGAGTAAAGCCAGCTCGTATTGCCACTTAGCATAGTCAGCAGGAGATAACACATTCATCTTCTTTGCAATCTTCTTCCAACTATAATATGTGTTGTAACTCACATTAACTTTACCCGATTTACCATTTTTTGTAGTAACAAGTATAACACCATTTGCACCTCGACTTCCATAGATTGCAGTCGAAGAAGCATCCTTTAACACGGTGATATCCTCTATATCTGTAGCCGGAATGTTACTAATATCGTCAACAGGGAAGACTCGTGGCTTCATCTTCAAGAACAACGTCAACAGTAGTCTTTCCAGCAACACTTAATGTCTGCGTTTTCATGCCGACATAAGATACTGTGATTTTCTTTGTGTTCCCTTTCAACGTGAGAACAAAGTTTCCTTCAAGGTCGGTGGTAATACCATTTCCGTGACTTCCAGTTTCCATCACCGTCGCTCCGATGACAGGTTCGCCAGACTTCTCACTCACGGTTCCCTTGATTGTCTGCGCAGATAGATTCCCTACAAGTAGCAATAGGAAGCCAATTAGCGCAATCCGAATTGGTTTCAATTGAATAAGCATACTTTTTTGTTTTATTAGATTAGTATAATATTACGATTACAAAGTTAATAAATTAATTTATATCGAACAATATTAAACGTTAAAATATTTAATATTAAAACGATTTTTTCTTCATTTCGTGAGTTCGTTACATGATTTATGTCTTTTAAAACAAAATCAATCATACTTTTCATTGCCTTATTCTTCACCTTATTTTATAGCTTTACATTTCATTTTTTTAGTTCAGTTATCTCCTTCTTTGATATAGGACATCCGTAAGGTTTCATGATTTTATGTGATTCAAGAAACCACTTCTATCTCTGATTGTTAATCTTTTAAGTTTTTATCTAAATTTCCTTATAAAGTCATTATATATATATAATTTCGCCATGAAGATGTTAAAAAAGTGATTTTCCAGTCGAAAAATTTGTTTTTCTCATTCATATAACTTATATTTGTCACATATTTTTTTAATGATTTAGAGCTTTTCTAAATCGCTTTCGAGGTTGGGTGCTTCCTGCTCCAACCTCTTTTTTATTTGAAAAATTTGGCAGAACGTGAAATTTAATCTATCTTTGCATCGTGTAGCCCTTTACATTTGACGAGATGACTGCGTTCTTCTTAGTTGAAAAAGTCTTGAACTACATCAGCACAAATTCGTATATTCACATTATAACAACTGCGCCTATAGAACAATTTTACTTAGAATTAAAGTTTTAAGGAATGAAGAATCTAAATGTAATGACTGATGAAGAGTTGGCCATGGACTATGTGGATGGCAACAATCGGGCATTTGATGAATTACTGTTTCGACATCAATCAAAATTGTTTTCCTACATCCTTTTCGTAGTGCGCGACCGCGAAATTGCTGATGATCTCTTTCAAGAGACGTTTGTAAAGGTTATCACTAAGCTGCAAGAAGGAAAGTATTCACCAAGCGGAAAGTTTAGCGCTTGGATGATGCGCATTGCACATAACGTCATCATGGACCTTTATCGTGGACTGAAAGTGCAAAAGATTGTAGACACTTCTGATGATAACGACCTCTCAAACATCAGCACAAACGACTTTTATTCAATGGACATTGAGAGTCAATATGTCAATGCACAGGTGTTGAAAGATGTGAAAAAACTGATGAATTTCTTGCCTGCTTCACAACGAGAAGTGGTTTATATGCGCTACTATCAGCAACTTTCGTTCAAAGAAATCGCTGAGATGACAAACGTAAGTATTAATACCAGTCTTGGGCGTATGCGCTATGCAATCCTAAATTTGCGTCGCATGGTGAAGGAAAATGAAATCACCTTGCAGATGGTTTAACACAGAATATGCATTGGGTTATTACGTGTCATTTGATAATCCAACCAATTGCATCTTGTTATTTCAGCTTTTTCAAGGCTTCGATAGTAGCATAAGGGTCTGTGCTCTTGAACACATAACTTCCACTTACCAATACATCGGTTCCGGCTTTCACGAGTCGTGGGGCTGTTTCGGCTTGCACTCCACCATCTACTTCTATGAGTGCATGCGACCCTGTTTCATTGATTAGGCGACGCAATCTCTCTACCTTTCGGATGGTGTTCTCTATGAATTTCTGTCCACCGAAACCGGGATTGACACTCATTAGCAGTACCATGTCAACGTCACGGATAATGTCTTCGAGCATGAACACAGGCGTTGAAGGGTTTAAGGTGACTCCCGCTTTCATCCCAGCAGCATGAATCTGTTGGATGGTTCGATGCAAATGGGTACATGCTTCATAATGAACATTCATCATCATTGCACCAATCTTAGCTGTCTGTTCGATATATTGTTCGGGATGAACAATCATGAAATGAACGTCTAAAGGCTTTTTACAAACCTTGCTAACTGCCTCAAGAATAGGGAAGCCAAACGATATGTTGGGCACAAAAACCCCATCCATTACGTCAAGATGCAACCAGTCTGCCTCGCTATTGTTAATCATTTCAATCTCATCTTTCAGATGAAGAAAGTCGGCTGCCAATAGAGATGGCGAAACTAAAGTTTTCATTTGTATTTGATTTTTGAATTTAATTGAGACAGAATGCCGTATTCTTTCCGTTCACACGAGCCACCCGATAGGTGTAGGCTATCTGTTTAATAAGTTGCAAAGTCTTTTCAGACGGCAATGATTCTTTTGGCGAAAAACACTTCATAGGCATTCTGTTTTGGCGTCGTTTTTGTTTTTTTTGAGTGGATTCTTTTGTAATCACCAACTAATTTCCAACTTTGTTCGAGTTATTCGGTTGTCAAACATTCCACATTTACCCTTAGAACGTAGGATAATGGGATATATTGTGCAAAATCAGAAATTTCAAGTTACAATTTTATCTTTTATTTTTCATCATCATAAATAGAGCTGGTTTTGTACAAAATAAAATGTAAGTTTATCGCTATGCATATCATTATATTTTGCAATCTATGTCAGTTTGTCGTGTAATATACATTATTTTATCGTGTGATTTCAGTCACTTTACGTTGTAAAATGATAGGAAACATGGTTCGTTACTATATGGTTGATAATCAGTTTGTTTGATGATTGTGTACGGAGATGTAATGTGTTGGTAGATAAGTTTACTTCGAATTATTTAGCGTGTGATAGTCTTTGCATGTCTGAACCATCGTTTTTGCGCCTTCAATTGATAGAACTTGGCAAAATCTTTCCGTCGTTTTGCTTCAGTTTTGGTATCGCTTTGCAGGGTTCATGCAATCAATGTGGAATGTAATCTCTCTTGTTTTGGAATAAGGAAAGTGTTATATTATGCAGTTTCTTTGTTCAAAAAATCTTCTTATAACTACTTTTTTATGTATTTTGTCGATAGATTTCAGAAAATAATGTATATTTGTAATTGTTTCATTTCAGCGGTGTTTAGATGAACGAACGACATATATTATAAGGTTATGTCATTTGAAGTCTGATGCCACCCTATGATTTTCCATTCATAAAGAAACTGGGAATAGGGTAAAAAATGAGATGTTGTGTAGAATAGAATAGATTAGAGATGAATTTATTAGAAGAGATTATAGCTCACAAACACATAGAAATTGACCAACGCAAACGCTTTATTTCTCCGCGTCAACTATATGCTTTGGTTGCTCAACAGATGGATAATTTATCACATAAGCCTTTAAAAGAAGAAGGCTTGTCATTTGCTTTGCAACACTCGGACACGGGAATCATAGCCGAATTTAAGCGTAAATCGCCTGTAGAAGGATGGATAAACGAGGCTGTTAAGGCTTCGGATGTGTGCTTGGCCTATGAAAAGAGTGAGGCTACGACATTGAGTATAGTCACCGATATCGATTATTTTGCAGGCTATGATGAGTTTGTGCAAGAGGCAAGAGCGGTTGGAGTGCAACTTCCTATCCTTTATAATAACTTCATTATTGACGATTATCAGCTTCTGCAAGCACGTTTTTGTGGCGCTTCGGCGATAGTACTGATAGCAGAGGCACTATCGAAAGACGAGTGCAAACGCATGATATCGCTGGCCCATCAGTTGAAATTAGAGGTGATGATTGAACTGCATGAAGAGCGTAGTTTGGACTATCTTGAACTTGAACTAGACTTGTGTGGTGTGAATAACTGCGACCTTCGAACCTTTGTTTCGGATGTAAACACCAGTTTAACCCTGGCAGACCGTCTTCCAAAAGAACTCTGCAAGGTGAGTGAAAATGGTATTTCTGAAGTGTCAACTGCCGCACGTTTGCGGTCAGTGGGCTATGATGGGCTGCTTGTTTCGGATGTGTTGATGAAACAACCTGTCCCCGGTGAAGCACTGAAACAATTTATTCATGAACTTAAAAAGACATCAATATGAACACAAAAAAGAGATTTTTAATTAGTGTTTGCGGTGTTCGTGATGGAGAAAACATCAGAGAACTGCTCGCAACGGATATTGATATGCTGGGTTTTGTGTTTTGTTCTGACTCGCCACAAGTTGTGAAAATGATTCCCAGTAACTCCGGAATTATTCCAGATTACAGTCGGGATCGTTATTTGCAACAACGTGGTCAGGAGATAAATGATGTAGAAACTCGGCGCGTAAAGCGTCTTGGTATCTTTGCAGATGACATGCCACAGAATATCATCACACGCATTTATAACTATGATCTCGATTATGTGCAATTGCAAGGAGACGAGAATCCTGTGATGATTGATAATCTTAGGCGGTCTGTTGACCCTGATATTAGGCGTGGAATCAAGATTATTAAGACTCTTGATATAGCTACTTTGGCTGATTTTGAGCAGTGCAAGTCTTTTGAAGGTCATGCTGATTTATTGTGCTTTCGCATAAAACGAGAAGGACAAAATCAAGAAGTTGCGTCATGGAATGAAACCTTGCTCACGGCCTATCATGGCGAACTACCTTTTATTTTAAGTGGAAATATCGGACTTAATGATGCTGAAGCTCTCCAAACAATTCGTTGTTCGAAATGCGTTGGCATAGAAATTAATCATGCGTTTGAACTGACTCCGGGCGTGAAAGATATCCAAGGAATCAATCATTTTATCTCTTTAATAGAATAAGTCAACAGATTCTGTCTTTAAAAGTATAGCTATTTTCTGCCAAAATTGCAGAGATTTCCTAATGGAAGCTATAAAAACGGCTTAAAACTGCCATTTTGACATAAATTATTCAACGGCATATTAGTTGCATTTTAGGTAGCGGATTTCGAAGCTAATGGCTGAGAATCCAATACAAAAAGATTAAGTTGAATAAAAAATAGGAGGTATTTATTATGTTGTTTCCAGTAATTAGAACTAATAATGATTGGTTAGACAATGCTTTTAATGATTTCTTTAGTGACAACGCTCTATCGAGAATGAACGCTACTGCACCAGCAGTTAACGTGAAAGTCAATGAGAATGGTTACGTGATGGAAGTCGCAGTGCCTGGCATTAAGAAAGAGTTTTGCCGTGTAAACATTGATGATAAGGGCAACCTTGAAATCGCTATAGAGAATAAGTTGGAGCATAAAGAAGAAGAAAAGAAAGAACATTATCTTCGCAGAGAGTTCTCTTATTCAAACTATCAGCAGAGTTATGTTCTCCCTGATGATGTAGATCGCGAGAAGGTTAGCGCTAAAGTGCTTGATGGTGTGCTTGAAATCGCTTTGCCAAGAGTTCGTAAAGAGGAACAGAAAGTACAGCGAAATATTGAAATTAAATAAGCATTGACATGCGCAGAGACTGAGTTTTATGGCTTAGACTCTTGGGTATGATTTTATAAAGACCTTTGAATGGGGTGTCGTTTTATGTCCTTTGAATGAGGATAGTCGCCGTATTCAAAGGTCTTTTTTTATTTTATTATTTACTAATCGAGCTGGATTAGTGAGCATGAAACACACAAAATGTGACAAAAATCAATAGTTCTTGTCATGGCTTTTACAAAGAAATTTATTACTTTTGCGTAATAAACAATTTGCAGAATGAAAAAAGAAGAACTGAGAATTGTCTTCATGGGTACGCCCGAATTTGCCGTTGCATCACTTCAACGACTTGTAGAAGGCGGATATAATGTTGTGGCTGTGGTGACACAACCCGACAAACCAGTGGGTCGCCACCAACAACAAGTGCAAGCTTCACCTGTTAAACA
>QWCL01001065.1_pt1 | contig 14442 bp, 5 predicted proteins | sample 1972551 | NCBI WGS metagenome assembly QWCL01 (sample SAMN09866709, study PRJNA288562) | Human oral metagenome isolate term2_saliva, whole genome shotgun sequencing... | isolation source: mouth | host: Homo sapiens | place: USA: California
TTACCTACAGCTGGATCACCAAACTTACCGCTAGCATTAATTGCATCAAACTTGATTGTCTCACCCACACCATTTTCAAGAGAAATAGAGTTTAATTTCTTAAGATCTTTATTTAATGTGGTAGCGATATTTTTGCCAGTTTGGGTAACTGTAATATTGTTATCACCAGTAAAGTCTACAGTATCTCCACCAGATACCTTTGTACCAGTATCACCATTAGCGGACAAGTTCCATGCCGCACCGGCTTTAGCCGCATCAGAGGCTTTATTAATAGCATCTGCTACGTTTTTAGCAGTTGCAATACCGTCATCACCTGTTACAGATGCTGCACCTGTTGTGGCATTGCTATCGATAGCAGCACGTTTTGTAGATACTTCAACAGTATCGCCATTCATTTTAGTAGATACAAAGTCACCAGAAGCACCTTTTACATTGAATGCTACATCACCGTCTTTTAAGGATTGACTAGAAGGTGTACCACTATCTGCACCAAGAGAAATATTACGATTTACTGCTGTGGAAGCATTGTCTACTTTAGATTTAGTCGCTGTATCAAGACCTACTGTAACAGTTTGGCCATTGACAGTTGCAGTTACACCATTAGTGCCAGAAACAGTGAGTTTTTGATTTTTAAGGTTAACTGTACCATCTGTAGTACCATCGGAAACGGTAAGATTTTGAGATAAACCATCAACAGCTTTATTGATAGACTCAGCTACGTTTTTAGCAGTCGCTAAACCATCTGTAGGACTTGCAACTTTAGCTTTACCATCCGCATCATTAGTAATCGTTTCAGTAGCCGTAGAAATAGTTACATTCCCATTTGTACCTACAGTTGCTGTTGTGAAAGTACCATTTGTAAAGTTTAAACCATTTGCCAAGGATACTTTATTTTCATTGGCACCATTAGCTTTGTATGTTAATTGTGTTTGATTAGCTAATTTTGTTGTATCAATACCAATTGCATAGTCCTTAGTATTTGTACCTGCTGTTGGTGTTACAGTAATAGGATTATCTGTCGTATTAGCCTTGCTAACAGTTACTGCGCCTACAGCTAAATCTTTTACTTTACCGGAATCAACAGCTACTTGCACACCTGTAGCAGAGGCCTTAGTAGTAACTAGATCACCATCACCAGCCACTTTAAAGGTTGCATCACCGTCTTTAAGATACTTAAGACCTGTAGATCCTGTATCACCTGTTAAACCAATACCTTTAGTCGTAGCATTCACCGTATTGTTATCTAGACCAACAACAAGACTACCATTATTCGTACCCACTAAATCAGTTCTAATACCATTAGCACCAATTACTTTTAGTGGACTTTCACTAAGCTTAACACTGCCAGTTTTAGAATTTGTATCTAATTTTAATGTCACGTCAGATACAGCATTCTTAACATCTGTAATGTTAGCTGCATTAGTACCTACGTTACCACCGCTAGAAACATTGGTAATTTGCTGACCACCTGCACTAATACCATTAGTGCCAAACTTAACCGTATTAGAACCAGCCTTACCAGATAAACCATCTTTCGTGATAGTCACATTATTGCCAGTAGTTGGACCAATTTGAAGCGTTGTATTGCTCAACACATTATTGCCGGCTGTGAAAGATTGACCTGTGAAAGTTTTACCTGTAACAGCACCGTTTGAACCATCTAATGTAATTTGGTTACCACCAGAAGAAACAGTAACGGATTTATTAGCTTTCACAGTATCTACAGTAATTGCCTTATTCAAAGAAGTCGTAATTTTCTTGCCATTACGAGCTACTGTAATATTGTTATCACCTCTGAAGGATACAGTATCCTCTTTGTTGATTACTTCGCTACGGCCATTGTCATTATCTGCAGCTAACTTCCAATTATATGCATTGGCAGAAACTGCTTTATTAATAGCCTCCGCTACATTTTTAGCATCAGCCATACCTGCAGCATTTGCAGAAGCCTGACCATTTGTGATATTAATATTTTGAGTTTTGCCAGAAATTGTAAGGTTTTGACCATTAGCAGCTGTTGTAATATATGTATTATCGCCCTTAATACCTAATGTGCTATTTCCAAGGTTTACATCGCCACTACCAACATTGCCAGCAAAAGCTAAGTTAACGCTTTTTAATTGCGCCACGTTAACAGCATCTGTATCCTCTTTACCTGCTGCAAGGCCTGTAATTTGACGAGTTGCAGCAGTACCATTACCTACAGCAACAGCTCCCGTTGTAGGAGATAATACCCATGTATTTAATCCTGCATATTTATTGGTACGATTGTCGTTTGGATTATAGCCCTTATTCGCAATGCCACCAGCACGATTCGCTACAGATCCAACGCCTAAGGCAACGCCCCCTTCTACACTAGCCGTAGAGTTAGCACCAAAGGCAGCCGCTCTAATAGCAGTTGCCGTCGCACCATTACCTACAGCAGTTGAGTACTGAGAGGATGTACTAGCACTAGTACCAATAGCAATATTATCCAAGCCATTAGCCGTAGCAGCAGTACCGATAGCAAGAGCTCTATTACCTGTAGCAGTCGTTTGTCTAGACCCATGAGAACCAATAGCTATAGCACCATCACTATTTGCTGTGGCACTACCACCTAAAGCTACAGAATTTGCAGCATTAGCACTAACATCTATACCAACTGCAGTAGCATTTGTTTCTTTAGATTTTGCAGCATTACCTACTGCTACGCCACCTTGTTCAGAAGTTGTGAAGTTCGTACCAACAGCTACACCATTTTTGCCAGATGCGGAAGACTTATGACCTACTGCAAGGGAATTTTCCCCCTTAGCGATAGTCTCCATACCTACTGCTGTAGCAGATGTATTATTAGCAGTAGATAAAATCCCCAAAACTGTTGAAGATGCACCAGTAGATGTATTCTTTCTACCTACTGCTACCGCACCTTCACCAGTAGCTTGAGATTCAGAACCAACAGCTAGAGAATTAGATGTTTTAGCATTTGTCTTATAACCAATACTTACACCTGCACCTCCATCCGCCTTAGCTGCAGTACCAATAGCAACGCTATATCCGCCAGAAGCAACAGCATAATCATCAAATCGATCAGATGTAGCCCCACCAATAGCAACGTCGCCACCATTAGTCGCTTGTGCATAAGTACCACCTGCAAAGGCGCCAAAGCCAGTCGCCTTAGTAGCACTACCAATAGCAGTGCCACGAACACCAGAGTTAGCGATAAGACCTAGTGATACACCACCTCTACCAGTCGCACTAGCACCTGCACCAACAGCTACAGCTGGTTGAGCTGGATTAGCATACTGTGAATTAGCTACTGCTCTATAACCAATAGCAATAGACTGATCACTGTTGGACTGGGATTCATTACCGATAGCAAGACCATTAGTTAAGTTTGAATACATTTTAGTACCGCCCTCAATAGTCGCAGTCGGTCTATCTGCTGCAGATACATCCGCAACCACACTAGCTTGCATTGCTAAAGCCGCTAAAATGCTAGCTACTACAATTTTCTTTTTCCCTGTTTTGTTCTTTGCCATTTCAGATACTACAACGTAGCATTGTTTTGACTTAGACCAAATGACTTTAAATATCTTATTCATACGTTTTCCTTCTTTAAATGACTAACCCTCAACTATATGAATTCTGTTACCCAAACATATGGATATGTTGAAATGTAATGAAAATAATCAGACTCTCATTACTTAAAAACCTATCTTTAATTTTAACATAATTTGCTTTATTTTCTCAATTAAAAAACGCATTTGTTGGATATTTAATTCACTATCCTCATTTTATAGATTTTATATAAAGGTGCATTATTATTGACTTTCATTTATAATTCATTTTAATTAATTGCAAGTTTTATGCATTTTTATAAATCTAATTGAGAATGTAGAAACCGTTAATAAAAACATAAAAATGATTCATCTTTAAAAATATTCATCATTCATACTCTATATACAGCTTTATTGATTATTTTATTAATTTTTAAACAAGAAATTATTTAGCATTTAATTTCTAGGATAGACTTGTTATGGATTATTTCGTTTACTCCATATAAAAGAGCCCCCCTCTTTCGAGGGGGACTCTTCTCATTTTTACATATCCATTCAGATCCTATACATAGTTTTAACTATATATGCACGAACCTTATGCTTTGTTTGCTAACAATTGGTTAACAGCTGCTTTCAACGCATCAATTTCAGATTGTTGTTGTTCAAGCTTGGATTTGTACTCTTCATTTTGGTTACGTAAGTGACTTACTTCATCTTGCATTACGTAGATAGAGCTAATAGGGCCAGCTTTATAACGTTCTGGAACAGCGTCTTTTCTATCACGGCTGCCACCGAATTTGTGAGTTACACCAGCATTTACCATGCTATGGCTAGAACCAAGTGTAATACCTACGTTGAACATAGTATCTTCAGTTCTGTAGTGAGCAAGACCGATTGCACCAGCTGTTTCACCACGGTAGTTACCAATACCTGCCATGATTTGAGTTGGTTCCAATGGATCGTATTGGATTGGTTTCAACGCTGCCATTGCTGCCGCATGTGCACCAACACGTTGTGTTTCAGCACCTACATCGTTAATAGCTTGTTGTAAACCAGCTTTAGCTTCTTTCAATTGGCTTACGTTTACTGCATCTGTATCAGCTGTACCAGGTGCTACACCATGAATTTGGTTACCACCATTGTTCAAGCCGTCTACAGTAAGAGATACAGGTTTAGCTGCTGCATTTGCAGGAGTGATAGTCATGCCTGCACCGTTAACTGTTGTAGAGTTACCAGCTGCATCTTTTACAGTTGTACCTGCAGGAGTAATCTTAGTGGATGGACCATTTTCATCACCTACAGTAACGCTGTTAAGACCTTTCAAGTCTTTAGCCAAGCTATATGTGAAAGTAGTTTTATCTTGCTTAACTTCAAGATTATCCCCAGCTTGGAATTTAACAGTATCGCCACCTTGTACTTTTTCTACAGTACCGCCAGCTGCAGTTACATTCCATGCAGAAAGATCTTTAACTTGTTGTTTGCCAGCATCTGTTAAGTTGCTCAAATCTTGGTTTGCTGCATTATCGATTTTTGCTTTAGTTTCATCATCGATCTTAACAGTTACATCTTCACCATTAGCAACAGTTGTTAAACCGTTTTCGCCTTTAATATTGAATTTCACATCGCCTGTGCTCAAGGATTTTTCATCAGTAGAACCAGTGTTACCACCTAAGGAAATCTTACGGCCGATTGCTTCTGTGTTTTTATCGATTTGAGCCTTGTTAGTGGCAATATTTGCTTTATTTGTTGCAATATCACCAGCATTTTTAGTGATGTTACCTTTATTTGCTGCTACTTGGTCATCAACTGCTTTCAATTGATCTTCAGTTGCTGCACGACCAGATACAGGTTGTGTTTGACCTGGAACCCAAGTTTTATTAGTCAACCCTGTTACTTCTGGAGTTTCTACACCATCAGTTGCTTTTACTTTTGGAGCTGTAATTGTGTCATTAGCAGTTACAGTATCAAATGTTACATCTTTCTTAGCTACTACGTTCCAAGCTGCTAAATCTTTAACTTGTTGTTTACCAGCATCAGTTAAGTTGCTCAAATCAGTATTTGCGGCATTGTTGATTTTGTTTGCCGTATCATCATCTAATTTAACAGTTACGTCTTCACCATTAGCTTCAGTAACGATACCATTTTGACCTTTAATATTGAATTTCACATCGCCTGTGCTCAAGGATTTTTCATCAGTAGAACCAGTGTTACCACCTAAGGAAATCTTACGAGCAATAGCCTCTGTGTTTTTAGCAATATTATCTTTGTTTGTTTTAATATCGCCAGCATTTTTAGTGATGTTATCTTTATTTGCTGCTACTTGATCATCTACAGCTTTCAATTGATCTTCAGTTGCTGCACGACCAGATACTGGTTGTGTTTGACCTGGAACCCAAGTTTTATTAGTCAAGCCTGTTACTTCTGGAGTTTCTACACCATCAGTTGCTTTTACTTTTGGAGCTGTAATTGTATCATTTGCAGTTACAGTATCGAAAGTAACATCTTTCTTAGTAGCAACGGTGAAGTCTTTACCATTTTGTGTAATTTCAATGTTATCGCCATTGATAAACTTAACTGTGTCGCCACCTTGAACTTTTTCTGCAGTACCATTGTTAGCCACTACATTCCATGCTGCCAAATCTTTAACTTGTTGTTCACCAGCTGGAGTTAAGTTGCTCAAGTCTTTATTCGCTGCGTTGTCGATTTTGTCTTTAGTAGCATCATCAAGTTTAACAGTTACATCATCGCCATTTGCAACAGTAGTAAGACCATTTTCACCTTTAACATTGAATTTCACATCGCCTGTACTCAAGGATTTTTCATCTGTGGAACCAGTATCGCCACCTAAGGAAATCTTACGAGCGATGGCTGTTGTATTTTTATCAATGTTGTCTTTGTTTTTAGCAATATCAGCTTTGTTTGTTGCAATATCGCCAGCATTTTTAGTGATGTTATCTTTATTTGCTGCAATATTGTCTTTATTAGTAGCAATATCAGCAGCATTTTTATCGATTGCTTTTTTGTTATCTGCAATGTTATCAGCATTTTTGCCGATTTTATCTTTATTATCAGCTACTTGATCATCTACAGCTTTCAATTGATCTTCAGTCGCTGCACGACCAGATACTGGTTGTGTTTGACCTGGAACCCAAGTTTTATTAGTCAAGCCAGTTACTTCTGGAGTTTCTACGCCAGTTGTAGCTTTTACTTTTGGAGCTGTAATTGTGTCATTAGCAGTTACAGTATCGAAAGTAACGTCTTTCTTAGTCGCAATTGTGAAGTTTTTACCAGCTTGTGTAATTTCAATGTTATCACCATTGATGAATTTAACTGTGTCGCCACCTTGTACTTTTTCAGCAGTTTCACCATTAGCAACCACATTCCAAGCAGCCAAATCTTTAACTTGTTGTTCACCAGCTGGAGTCAAGTTGCTCAAGTCCTTATTTGCTGCGTTATCGATTTTGTCTTTAGTAGCATCATCAAGTTTAACAGTTACATCGTCGCCATTAGCAACAGTAGTAAGACCATTATCACCTTTAACATTGAATTTCACATCACCTGTGCTCAAGGATTTTTCATCTGTAGAACCAGTGTTACCACCCAAGGAAATCTTACGAGCGATAGCTGTTGTATTTTTATCAATGTTGTCTTTATTTTTAGCAATATCAGCTTTGTTTGTTGCAATATCGCCAGCATTTTTAGTGATGTTATCTTTATTTGCTGCTACTTGATCATCTACAGCTTTCAATTGATCTTCAGTCGCTGCACGCCCAGATACTGGTTGTGTTTGACCTGGAACCCAAGTTTTATTAGTCAAGCCAGTAACTTGAGGTGTTTCAACACCAGTTGTAGCTTTTACTTTAGGAGCTGTAATAGCTTGGTTAGCAGTTACATTATCGAATGTTACATCTTTCTTAGTAGAGATTGTGAAATCTTTACCTGCTTGAGTGATTTCAACGTTATCCCCATCGATAAACTTAACTGTGTCGCCACCTTTTACTTTTTCAGCAGTTTCGCTATTAGCTACTACATTCCAAGCAGCCAAATCTTTAACTTCTTGCTCACCAGCTGGAGTCAAGTTGCTCAAATCTTTGTTAGCAGCGTTATCGATTTTATTTTTAGTAGCTGTATCAAGTTTAACAGTTACATCATTACCAGCAGCTGTTGTAGCAATACCATCTTCACCTTTAATTTTGAAGCTTACAGCTCCATCATTTAAAGATTTCTCTGTTGTAGAACCAGTATTACCTTCTAAGGAAATTTTATTAGCAAGCGCTGTAGTATTTTTTTGGATTGCTGTTTTATTAGCTTCTGCTTTATCGTCTGTTTTCTTCAATTGAGATACATTGACAGCATCTTTATCTGCTACACCATCAGCTACGTTGGTAACTTTCATGTCGCCTGCATTGATGCCTTTGTCGCCATCAATTTTTACAGTTGGATTACCTGCAGCATTGTTGAAAGATGCACTGTTCAAGCCAGTAAGATCTTTCTTCAAGGACACAGAGATATTTTTATCATTTCTAGCAACTGTAATATTATCATCACCAGAGAAATCTACTTTATTACCATTTTTAACTGTTACTGGTGTTGCTTCACCATTAGCAGAAAGATCCCAAGTATATGCAAGTTGATCCGCGATAGCAGCTAACTGAGAACCGTTGATAGCGTCTGTAGAAGTAGCACTTACTTCACCAGGAGCTACGTTTTTTAACTGACGCTCGAATCCTTCCGCGCCGAAGGATACAATATCACCTGGCAAAGTATCCGTGCCACCTTTCCAAGCAGCAACTACACCACTTGGCAATGTATAGCTAGTTTGTTTTGTACCTGGCTTATCTGTAGTAGAACCACCACCTAAGGCAACAGAGTTATCACGATTTGCTTTCGCACCTGTACCAATAGCGATAGCATTTGTTACAGAATCATTATCGGCAGCACTTGTATTAACACCTGTCAAAGAGCCAGCAATACGATTTTTAGAGTCAGCGCCCGTACCAATAGCAATGCCGGCATTACCAGATTGACCCTTAGTGCCCACTGTGATACCGATATGGTCTGCTGTAGCATTATTATAATCTCTCCACTTAATTTCATACCCTGTTAAAGCTTTAACAGCAGCAGAAACAGTAGCGACAGCAGGTTTACCTGTTGTAATATCAGTATAAACTGCTTTAGTAGACGTCATTCTATCAGCATCGTCACCGCCAATAACAATAGATGAGTGACCAAGAGCCTTTGTATTACCACCAATAGCAATGGCTTGGTCCCCTACAACAACCGCCCCTTGCCCCGGTAATGCACCACCACCGATGGCAATACCTTGTGAATATGAAGCACCAGCTTCGTTTACTGTCGCACCAGTACCAAGAGCAACCGCAGTACCACCATTTGCAATTGAATTTTTACCTACAGCAACACTTGGTGTATTACTATATCGAGCTTTTGAATAAGCATTTTGACCAATAGCAACCCCACCACTAGCAGACTCTACTTTTGCAGCAGTACCAATTGCAACAACATCACTAAGAGTAGCTTTTACATTTGTACCTAAACCAACTGCATTTACACCTGTAACACTAGCATTGTTACCTAAACCGACTGCATTGGCACCTGTAACAGTAGCACTATCACCAAAAGCTACAGATGCACCACCAGTAGATGTAGGCACCTCGTTTACAGCCAATGCCACATTAGCATTTGTAATAGCTAATGCTGCAAAGATACCAGCTACTACGATTTTCTTTTTACCGCTATTGTTTTTAGCGAATTCAGATACTACTACGTAGCATTCTTTGGATTTGCTCCAAACCACCTTAAAAATTTTGTTCATTCTTCTGTTCTCCTTTTCTCCTATAAACCTTCTTATAATCTCTCTATATATTTACTATATATTTACTATATATTTACTATAATTTGTCAGTCATAAACGACTTTTACTTTTTTCGATGTAGTAAGTATATCAAAATCTTCGATATAGTTGCAAGAGTTTTCATTAAACTTTCACAAAAATAATAACCTATGCAAATACTGCAACTATGCGGATTTTTTTATGACTCATATCAAAATTTTACCATAAATGTGTCATTTTTACACCATAAATAAAGTTCTAAAATGAATATAAACTCATAATTAAAATTTTAAATCGTGTTTATATGATTATAGACACAGAAAAACACCTCTACAACTGAATAGTACAGCTTAAACCGTACATTCTCATTGCAGAGGTGTCTACTTCATTAAATTTATATAAACTTTTAAATTTTATTCCTTACCTTAAACACATAAATACTTTGTTCATGTGCCAATTGCAACCATTCCTGCAATTGTTTCATATACGTCCGATATATGTGTTGTGCTTCATTTATAGTTACGATATCAAAGTGGATACCATCCCCTACAGGCAATTGACTTAAACGAGGTAGATCTGCCGTGATAATTGTGCCAATTTTTGTGTAGCCCCCCGTCGTCTGCCGATCCGCCATAAGAACGATGGGGTTGCCATCGGATGGAACTTGAATAGATCCAAATACGGCACCATCGGAAATAATATCTGCACTGTCTACATGTTCTATAATAGGACCGTCGAAACGGAAGCCCATGCGGTCACATTGCATCGTTAAGGTATAGAGTTTACTACCAAAGGTTTTAATCCCTTTTTCAGTAAAATGTCTAGCTTGATCACCGAGGACAACACGTAACGGTTCATGACAATAACGACCACCACGGTTATAGAGTATTGTATTGAACAAATTATGTCCTTCTCCACCATACTCGCATACATGGATGTCTTTAGGCGTGAAAGGTTTTATGCCAAACTCATCACCAGCTTTTAATTGTCTGCCTTCTAGCCCACCTATTTTTGCTTTTGTATGAGTAGAGACACTGCCATTAATTTCAGGCACATCGATACCACCGGAGAACGCAATATACATACGCACCCCACATTGGCTAAATCCACCAGATATAATATCACCTTCGTGACACACAAAGGGAATATATCTAGGCACTACTACATTATTGATAGTGGGTTGCATATCCGCCCCTGTAAAAGCAACAATACATGTTCCTTTTACAGTTAATGTTGGCGGTAACACCGTACATTCTAAGGCCCCTACAGGTTCAGTATTACCTACTAATGCCTGCCCCAATAGATAGCTTTCACTATCCATAGGTCCCGCAACAGGCATACCATATTGTTGGTACCCCACGCGGCCTATATCTTGTATAGTCGTATACATACCTGGTGCATCTACGTGGATGACAGTATTTTCAAACTTATTTAACGCCACGTAAATCACCTACCTCTACTTCACGTATAACAGGAACATAATCAGTACCTAACGCTTTGATGCGATGGAATTCACTTTCATCAATAGGTACATAACGCACATAGTCACCCGCTTTTAATAATGCAGCTTGTGCCTTTGACATATCATACATGGTCACTGGCGTGCGACCAATGATTTGCCAGCCCCCTGGAGAATCAGATGGATAGGTACCAGTCTGTTCCCCTGCAATTCCTACAGAGCCGGCCGGAATCAAAGTTCTCGGCGAAGATAAACGAGGCGTCGCTATACGTGGATCCATGCCACCTAAATAGGTAAAGCCAGGAATAAAGCCTAGCATATATACTAAATAATCAGTTCCACTATGAATAGATATGACTTCATCTTCGCTTAAGTGATTGTGAGATGCTACAAAACTAAGGTCGGGACCAAATTCGCCACCATAAACAGTGGGTACTTCAACAACTGTGACCAGTTCATTTGTCGTATCAGTCATACCTTCATCTAATGTGGGCTCAATAATTTTACAAATTTCAGAATAAGAATATAGCATTGCATCATATTCTACCAGCAATGCACAGTAAGTAGGAACTAGTTCAATAATTCCGTCGAGCTGAAGTTCTTTAATTCGCTCTATAGTTTGTCGAATATGTCGATTAATTGTTGGATCGATTACTTGACCAAAATCAATAGAGATAGCCCGATCACCTACAGGTGAAATTGTAGGCTTCATATGTACCTCCCTGTATAACCTGAAAGGACCATTATATTCGAAGAGAACATAATGGTGCTTTCACAGATATTAAATTAACCTAGAAGTTTCGCAATGCCTTTTAAGGATGTTACGCCAATATAAGCTGTTACAAGCACTACAATCCAACCTGTATAATATAATAGTTTATTGTGTTTGTATGCCCCTACGATTTCAGATTTATGTGTTGCAAAGAGCATAACCGCCAATGTAACAGGCAAAATTAAACCATTTACAGAACCTGCCAAAATCAATAGAGATGCTGGTTTGCCGATAAAGATTAAGATACAAGTAGAAATAAAGATGAAGGACATAATAGTTAATTTTTCATTTTTTTCTACTACTTTAAATAGTGTTTTCAAGAAGGAAACAGATGTGTAGGCAGCCCCTACTACAGAGGTTAAGGCAGCACAGAAGAATACGATACCGAATAATTTATGACCAATTTCACCAGCACCTAGAAGGAATGCAGAGCCAGCTGGATCTTTAGGGTCAAGTACAAAGCCCATGGATACAACACCAAGAACTGCTAAGAATAATAACACGCGAACTAAAGCATCTACAGACATCCCCATAATCGCTGCACGGCGTACATCTTTCAAGTGCTCTTGACCTGTAATTCCAGCATCGATAAGACGGTGACCACCTGAGAAGGTAATATAACCACCTACAGTACCGCCGATGAGGGTAATCGTTGCAAGCCATGGATAATTAGTAGGAACAAAGGCGTGAGTAGCAGCCTCAGCAACAGGTGGATTCGTAGAAAAGGCTACGTAACCGATGAGAACAAGCATAACTGTACCGAGTACTTTTGCCGTATTATCTAATACACCGCCCATTTTCTTAGACGTAAATAGTAAAATACCTAAAATACCGCTAATGGCAGCCCCTGTAGTCGTATCAACACCAAAAATAATATGGAGACCCATAGATGCACCACCGATATTGCCAATATTGAAAGCTAGGCCCCCAAGGGAAATCAAAAATGCCACAAAATAACCTAGGCCTGGCAATACTTTATTTGCAATATCTTGACCGCGCATTTGGGATACGCCAATGATAGTCCATACATTAAGCTGTGCAATAATAGAGAAAATAACAGATACAACAATGGCAAATGCAAAATCTGCTTTCAGCTCATTTGTAAACGCCGCTGTTTGTAACATAAAGCCCGGTCCAATAGAAGACGTGGCCATTAAGAATGCTGCCCCTAACAGGACAGAGAAACTAGCTTTACCTGTAATTGGTTTCATAAGAACCTCCACATAGAACTAATACTTTATACAATACTTATTTTTTCCGGTCTTGGAAATTAGCGACCGTTACGCCCGCTTTTGCAAGGCCTTCACGAATATACTTTGTGAAAGCAATCGCTTCTGGATTATCACCATGAACACAGATAGAGTCTGCCACAATATCTATGGTATTACCCGTATTGGTTACTACTTTACCTTCTTTGACCATCATAAGAACTCGTTCAAGAGCCTCTTGAGGATCTTTGATAAAAGCACCAGGCTCAGTACGAGGTACGAGCGTACCTTCATCAGTATAACCACGATCTGCAAAGACCTCTTGAATCACAGGGATACCTCGGCGCTCCGCCTCTTTAGCAATATAGCTACCGCTCAAGACCATAGCTGCAATGTTAGGATTCACCGCTTGTAAACCATCTAGCACGGCATCAGCCAACGCAGGTGTTACACAGGCTGTATTATAAAAAGCACCATGTAACTTCATATGCTGTAATGTAACACCATAACTATCACAAAAGGCTTGCAATGCACCTAACTGATATATCATATACGCCTTTGCTTCACCGGGATTTACTGCTATGGCACGGCGCCCAAAGCCCATCAAATCAGGATAGCCAGGATGTGCCCCTACGGCTACGCCCTTCTCCTTACACATGCGCACTGTAGCATCCATAATGAGAGGATCTCCAGCATGCCAACCACAGGCGACATTAGCACTTGTAACGTGATTCAATACTTCACTATCCATGCCTAATGTGTAATTACCAAAACTTTCACCTAAATCACTGTTTAAATCTATATAATGTGACATACACACTCTCCTCTCCACTTCATGAAACTTTTAAATTCTATAGAATTATTATCATTATTGATGAAATTATACTAAATTTATAGATGTTTTACCAATGATTTTTATCATACCTAGAAAATAATTTTATAAAAAGAAAAAGGCACTCGATGTTCATCGAGTGCCTTTGACAGCTAGAAGGTTCAAATATTATTTATTCTCTTCTGTTGTTTTATTTTCTTCTGTAGTTTTATTGTCTTCTTCTGCTTTCACGGAATCATCTGCTACTTTTTCAGTAATAACAATGTGACCATCCTTTACATCAGCAAGCAAGTGTTTAGCATCGATGTGATCCAAGTAGAAGTCAGTTACATTATCGCGGATTTCAGATTCGATAACACGACGTAATGGACGAGCGCCCATAGCTTTATCATAACCTTGTTCCATCAATAAGCCTTTAGCTTCTTCAGTTACATCTAAAGTAATACCTTTCTTAGCTAATGTTTTATTAACTTGAGCCAACATTAGATCTACGATTTTTTTCAAATCGTCTTTGCTTAAGTGGTTGAATTCAATAACACCGTTGAAACGGTTCAAGAATTCTGGACGGAAGAATGGAGCAATACGGTCCATTACATCGACTTTATTTTCATCGTCATTATCTTGACCATAGCCAAAGCCTGCATTAGATGTAGCAATGATAACAGTATTTTTGAAGTTTACTGTGTTACCTTGACCATCTGTTAAGCGACCATCATCCAATACTTGAAGAAGCAATGTAATAACTTGAGGATCTGCTTTTTCGATTTCGTCGAACAATACGATG
>QWCL01000556.1_pt1 | contig 14401 bp, 11 predicted proteins | sample 1972551 | NCBI WGS metagenome assembly QWCL01 (sample SAMN09866709, study PRJNA288562) | Human oral metagenome isolate term2_saliva, whole genome shotgun sequencing... | isolation source: mouth | host: Homo sapiens | place: USA: California
GACATTTTGTCGACAACTGAAACTTAAGTCGACAGATGGTAAGTCATATAAGACTGATGTAGCTGATATGCAAGGTATTTTTCGTATAATCCAATCTGTGCCTTCTCCTAAAGCGGAACCGTTTAAAATGTGGTTGGCCGAAGTTGGTAAAGAGCGTATTGATGAAATCATTGATCCGGAACTCACGATTGATAGGGCTTTAGAATTATATGCGCGTAAGGGCTATAGCCGAGAATGGGTTAACCAACGATTACAGGCTATTCAAGTGCGTAAAGAACTTACAGATACATGGCAAGATCATGGTGTTAAGGGTGGCAATGAATATGCTATCCTAACGAATGAAATCTCTAAAGCTTGGTCTGGAATGACGACTAGAGAATATAAGGACTTTAAGGGGCTAAAAAAAGAAAATCTACGAGATAATATGTCTACTACAGAACTTATCTTAAATATGTTAGCCGAAACGGCTACAAAGGATATTGCGGAGGCAACTAATCCTCAAGGATTAGACGAGAATAAACAGGTTGCTCAAGATGGTGGTTCTATTGCGGGTGATGCACGTAAATCTATTGAAGCTAGAACTGGTAAACCTGTTATTACATCTAAAAATGCTATTGATTTAGGACGATTAATTAGTGATGTGGTGAAACATGATAGATGAACAATTTGAACGAATGAAACGAAAACATAATTGTAGAGTGCATTTTGATGCAGATTCTTTTCAAATATTTGATTGCACAGTAGCACCAGTACACGATATACCTGATGTAATACATGAAAATCAGGAGTTTGATTTTTATGTTGAGTCTACCTATGATGTATATCTGCTTCGTATCATACATAGTCATGATTGTGTTGTAAGCATTTATCCTGCAAAAGCTGAGGGAATCATATATATCGTAAGTTCTATACCTGTGTCTAAAAATAATATCAAAGAGACTATTCAAAAGATTTTACATGCGTTGGAGACATATGGATTTCCGAAATTGAAGAATCCGAAAAGTAGTATTACATTTAATATATAGTGATGAAATAGGTCGTAAAGAAAATAATACCACATCATATAGGAATTTTTTGTCCCGTATGATGTGGTATTTTATTTATATATGATTCATGGGAGGTATTGCATTATGGAACATTATACAGGATTAGTATTATTGTATTTTATACTCTGGCTAGTAGTTCGGTTATACCGTGGTCCTGTTGATTTTACTTGGTGGCCAATTAAAAGTGATGATGAAGATGCTATTAATGAGGATATGGAAGATTATGTTGAGTCCAATCGATTTATAGTTTTTGCTAATGCCACACCTGAAATTAAAAGAGTTATTATATCGCTTGTTAGTCTAGGCATCTTTATATTTAACCTTATTAACGCAGTAGGTTTTTATTTAATCATTCAAACAATAAGTATGCCAGTTTTTATGTATTATTTACTTATTGTTATTATGATTCTAGCCCTTGTAGACGCAGTAGAAAGTACTTATGATTTCTATTTTTATTTTGCTTCTATGTTTACAAAGAATGTTCCCGTAAAAGTTATATATAGATATCTTAATATATACAGTATTAAATTATTGCCGGAATATATGGATGAAGTATTATGTGCACTATCTATTTTAGGTGCAATTTATGGGATATATTGTTACGTTGTTATTTCGTAAAAAGAATATGTTGATCTCTTATTTTGGAAGATGTTTAATTTTTGCCACATGTTTCACTATTACTGTAGTAAAGTGTTTATATGTGGCTGTTTTTATAGTAAAATTAACTTAATTAGTATGAATAAATTATGAATATATAGGAGATATCATGGGGGCGGAATTAAATCAAAAATTATTTAGTGCTGCAGATAGTTTGCGTGGCAAAATGAGTGCTGATCAATATAAAGATTATTTATTAGGATTAATATTTTATAAATATTTGTCAGATAAACTACTTGAAGCAACAGTGGTAAAAGCCTATAAATCTCTTGATGAGTACAATACTTTGGAGAAGCAAACAGAATTATATAAATCTTACATTTTAGATGATAAAAGTAAAGAATTTTTTATTGCAACTATGTCAGATACATTAGGCTATCATATTGAGCCACAATATCTATTTAGCGAACTAGCAAATTCTGTTAAAAATAACTCTTTTGAGTTAGTACATTTAAAAAATGCTTTTGTGCGCCTAGAAACAGCATATACACAGTTTGAAGGGCTGTTTGATGATATAGATTTAGATTCTAAACAATTAGGTGTTGATGCAAATCAACGCAATATTACAATTAGTGATGTTATAAAGAAACTTGATGATATTGATGTATTAGGTCATGATGGTGATGTTATTGGTGACGCTTACGAGTATTTAATAGGTGAATTCGCAGCTGGCTCTGGTAAAAAAGCAGGTGAATTTTATACACCACAACAAGTATCAGACATGATGGCTCAAATTGTAACAATAGGACAAGAGAGTACACCTGCATTTACTGTATATGATCCTACAATGGGGTCTGGTTCATTAATGTTAAATGTACGAAAGTATTTGAAGAACCCAGATCGTGTGCAATACCATGGTCAAGAACTTAATGTAACAACTTACAATTTGGCACGTATGAATTTAATTTTGCATGAAGTAAATTCGGATGATCAAAATTTACATAATGGCGATACTTTAAATAAAGACTGGCCGGTTGATGAACCGTACATGTTTGATTCAGTAGTTATGAATCCACCATATTCCGCAAAGTGGTCTGCTGATCCAACATTTATGGATGATGCACGATTTAATCGTTATGGTAAGTTAGCACCTAAGTCCAAAGCCGATTTTGCATTTCTTTTACATGGATTTTATCACTTAAAAACATCAGGTACTATGGCAATTGTTTTACCACATGGTGTTTTATTTAGAGGGGCTGCAGAAGGTACAATTCGTAAAAAGTTATTAGAAGATGGCAGTATTTATGCTGTTATTGGTATGCCAGCTAATTTATTCTTTGGTACATCAATACCGACAACAGTAATTATTCTTAAAAAGAATCGCCCAGGACGTGATGTATTATTCATTGATGCAAGCAATGATTTTACAAAATTCAAAAATCAGAATAAATTGGAACCAGAGCACATTAAACGTATTGTTGATACCTATAAGAATCGTGAAAGTACCGAAAAATACTCTTATTTGGCATCATTTGAAGAAATTAAAGAAAATGATTTTAACTTAAATATTCCACGCTATGTTGATACATTCGAAGAAGAAGCTCCTATTGATATGGTTGCACTTGGTAAAGAGATGAAATCTATTAATGAAGAAGAAGCAAAATTAGAAAAAGAAATTTATGATATGCTTCTTCAATTAGAGTGCCAAAATGATGATAAAGACTGGTTAAATGGTGTACTCGAGGTGTTCAATTATGGGAAATAAACCGAGAATACGATTTAAGGGTTTTACTGAAGATTGGGAACAGCGTAAGTTAGGCAGTATTGGCTCAACATATACTGGATTATCAGGTAAAACAAAAGAAGATTTTGGGCATGGGGAAGCACAATATATTACATATTTAAATGTGTTTCAAAATACAATCTCTGATATAACCATGACCGATAAGGTGAAAATAGATATAACACAAAATGAGGTGGAATATGGGGATGTACTGTTTACTACTTCATCTGAAACCCCAGAAGAAGTTGGTATGTCATCAGTTTGGCTTGGAGATACACCTAATATTTATTTAAATAGTTTTTGTTTTGGTTTTAGACCTAATCAAAAAATTGATCCATATTTTTTAGGATACTCATTACGTGCGCCACATATGAGAGACAAGATTAAGATTCTTGCTCAAGGTATATCACGGTATAATATTTCAAAAAATAAAGTTATGGAACTTGAGATAAGTTTGCCAAATAATGAGGAGCAAAAGTTATTAGGGACCTTCTTACAGCGTATTGATTTGATTATTACCCTTCATCAGTGTAAGCTTGAAAAGCTAAAATTAATGAAAAAAGCTTTATTACAAAAATTATTCCCTAAAAATGGAAAACATATTCCTGAAATCAGATTTAAAGGTTTTACTGATGCTTGGGAACAGCGTAAGTTAGATGAATGTATGGATTCCTTTGAATATGGATTGAATGCAGCTGCTAAAGAATATGATGGTATGCATAAATACATACGTATTACAGATATAGATGATGAAACTCATAATTTTATTCAGAGTAATTTAACTTCTCCAGATATAGATTTTAATTCGGATGTTTCTGATTATAAATTAAATATCAATGATATTGTATTTGCTAGAACTGGTGCAAGTGTTGGTAAAACATATTTATATAACCCAAGTGATGGTGATTTATATTATGCTGGTTTTTTAATTAGAGGAAAAGTAAATGAAGCCTGTGATGCTGGTTTTATTTATCAGAATACTTTAACAAGAGATTATGATTCATTTATCCGAATAACATCACAGCGATCAGGGCAACCAGGCGTAAATTCTAAAGAATATGCAACATTTAGGCTAAATATTCCTTGTAAGGATGAGCAGGAAAAAATTTCAGAATTTTTAAATCGTTTAGATAAACTTTTTACCCTTCATCAGCGTAAGTTAGAAAGATTACAAGAAGTGAAAAAAGACTTGCTTCAAAAAATGTTTGTATAGAATGATAGGAATAGATATATGGGGAAATTAAATAATACAAAAGAAGCACAGTTAGAACAAAATCTTATTGATTTACTTTGTGCACGACATGGACAATGGACTTTTCGCCCTGATTTAAAAACAGAAGAAGACTTGTGGAATAACTTACGTAATATTATTGAGATTCGTAATAAAAGTGAACTTAATGATAATGCGTTAACTGATAGTGAATTTGAGAGAATTCGATCAGAAATATTGGCAAATACGAAGACACCTTTTGAAGCAGCAAAATGGTTGCGCGGTGAAAAGGGGAAATGTTCTATTGTTCTTGAAAGAGATAATGGATTAGGTCGTATAGAACTAGTTATTTATTCAAGCAGTGAAAAGAATGGTGGCTTTTCTTCCTATGAGGTAGTACACCAAATTGCAAAAAGTAAATCTAACTTAGAAGAACGTAATCGTCGTTTTGATGTTACTTTACTGATAAATGGATTGCCGATTATTCAAATAGAATTAAAAACGGCAATTGCTAAGGATGGGGTTAAGCAAGCCTATTATCAAATAGAGAAATATATTGATGAAGGGACCTTCTCAAATACTATATTCCAAACGTTACAGTTATATGTAATGTCTAATGAACAAACAACTCGATATATGGCTGCTGCGCCAAAAGGTGAGTTGCAAGAGAAGTATATGTTCGCTTGGCGAACTCGAGATAATACAAGAGTTGAGAACATTAATGAATTTGCAAAGCAAGTATTGAATATTCCAAGAGCTCATGAACTAGTATCTGAATATATGATTCTTAGTGAAGAAGAAAGTAGTAAAGTACTAATGGTTTTGCATCCCTATCAAATTCATGCTATAGAGGCTATTTTTGAGGCTGCAAGTAAACATCAATCTGGATATATTTGGCATGCAACTGGTTCAGGTAAAACTATAACGAGTTTTGTATCTACAAAATTACTTGCTCAAAGGAGTGGAATAGATAGAACTATTATGCTGTTGGATAGAAAGGATTTAGATAGTCAAACGACATCAGAGTTTACTAAATTTGCTTCCGATTATTCAAAAGGTGTAAATACTAACAAAAATGCACTTATAGTAGGAACGGGGAATACCGATGACCTTTCAAATGCTCTTACACAAGATTCAAATTCTAACGTAGTTATTGTGACTACACGCCAAAAATTAAATAAGGTAGTTGAGTATTTAAAAGATAAGGAACCTGGAAAATTAACTAATCTTCGAGGAAAGCATATTGTATTTATTGTTGATGAATGTCATAGGGCTATCAGTGCTCAAAATATGGATGATATAAAAAAAGTATTTCCCAAATCGACATGGTTTGGATTTACTGGTACACCTATTTTTGAAGAAAATAAAAAGAGTTCTGATGGACAATATGCACGTACTACACATGATCAGTATGGTGAAGTTTTACATCGATATACGATAAAAAATGCATTAGAAGATGGCTCTGTATTAGGCTTTCAGGTAGAGCATGAATCAACTATACATAAGGATGAGCTTGCGAATGTAGTGTATCGAGCAATGCGCTCAGAAAAAAAGAATCTTAATTATACTGATGAAGAATTAGTATCTACGGTTGAATCTATGAAGGATATTGATAAAGAAAAATATCTACAAAGTGCACACTATGAGTCTGACGATCACATTCAATCTGTAATTCGTAAAATTTTAAGTCCCAACAATGCATATAGGAAATTTGTCTTTAAAGATGGTAAGCCTACTATGTCTGCTATTTTGACAACTAGTTCCATCGATATGGCAAAACGTTATTATAAGGCTATAAAGAAATTTACGGCTAATAAAAATTGGTTAGAAACACAATTTCCGAATCATCCATTGCGACAAGGGGCGGTTATGAATGACCCAGATTTTCCTCGTATAGCTATTACTTATTCTTTAGAAGAAAATACAAAAGGTGCAGCATTAAAACAGTCTGAAATGCAAGGAATTATTGATGAATATAATCTAATGTATGGGACGTCTTGGAGTGTTGAAAGTATAGAACGTTATAATGGAGATATTAATAGTCGTTTAGCACGTAAGGAGGGTAAGTTCAAAGAGTTTGGTAATCATTTAGATTTAGTTATTGTCGTTGATCGATTACTTACTGGTTTCGATGCACCTAGATGTCAAACATTATTTGTAGATCGTAATTTACAATATGCTGGTTTAATACAAGCATTTTCTAGAACTAATCGAACCTATAAAGGTAAAGAAAAGGGACTTATTACAACTTTTAGAAAGCCTGCAACAATGAAAGAACATGTTTTTGCAGCAACACGATTGTATTCGCAAGCCAATAATAATGATAGTTTGATCTATCCAACTTATGTAGAATCTAAAAAGAAGTTTAATGCTGCATATAATGCGTTAATAAAGTTGGATGCAATTAATGTGAATAATCCAATAACAGAACATGCGCCCAAATCAGATCGTATTAATTTTGTAAAATGCTTTCAAGATTTAAATAAAGCATATAGAGCAATTGCTTCTTATGATGAATTTAATATAGAATTTGATGCTGATAAATCAGGTAAATTTGCTAAGAAGATAGCAATTATAGAAGATAATATTGGGCTTTATAATACAATTAAAGCATCATTAAATCCTGATGATAAAAATGAACCAGGTATTGAACTTATAGACTTTTTTGATTCTAATACCGTACAGACTTATAATGTTGATAAAAGTTATATAGATGCTTTATTGAAGGAGTATGAGCCTAATAGTCAGGATACTCGTGTAAAAATAGAAAATGCACTCACTAAGTTAAATAAGAGTGCGTTAGTTCGGAAGATATATAAACAAATACTTGATGATATAGATGCACAGGTTATTAAAAAGGATAGTAATTTTTTACAGCTCAAACGAGAATATTTTACTGATAAGTATGATTCTGTAGTAGAAGATTTTTCTAAGATGTGGTGTGTTAGTATCGATGAATTAGTTGTTTCTGTTAATCAATCTACTGTTGGGGAGGATATTTATAATAAGAAACGAATAATAGATAGCACAGATTATCCTATATATATGCAACAACATCCAGATTCAGATCCCTTTTCATATCCACAACATATGATTGAAGCATGGGTGAAGTGCTTATTTGAAGAGATTATTCCTTTAAGAGATGAGTTGAAATAGATATGGACTTTTTTACTATAATTATACAATTTATTACTGTTTTATTTGCTAGTATTTTGGGACCTATAGGTTTAAATTGGTTTAAGAATAAGAATAAGATAGAAGTTCAACGTAAAAAAATAGCCTTAAAACTTTATCAGCAGTTACAAGATTACTGCTTTATCTTAGCGAAATCTATTAATAATCATGACAATGCGTTAACAACTTTATATAGAGATGCTGAGGGGCAATATGAGTGTTCTATTGGTAGGCTCCAATGGTATCATTCAATTCCATCTATTGAAATTGATGATCAAATTTATATTTTAGATGATGATATAGTTTGTAGTTTTTTTCTATTTGTTCGGAAATCCCAATATACAGAGTTTGACTTACAATCTTTAGAGAGTATTGATATTGAACTTATTATAGATTCATATTGTGAAACTACTTATACCTTAGTAAAAAATGCTATGGTTATATGTGATTTATTAGGTAAAAAATATGGTATTCCTTTTAGTAATGAAAATTGGTTAGACTTAATTCCCAATAGATTAAAAGAAGAAAATAAAGACTTAAAATTATGTTAAATATTTAGAGCGGCTTCTATATTTGGTTATAAATATTTGGAAAAGTAGTATTAGACCTTGTGGAAAGTCTGGTACTACTTTTTCGCATAAGGAGAAGAGTATGTATATTACTAAGATTAAAATTCTTAATTATAAATCTATTGCTGATGCTATTATAAATTTAAATAAGGATATGAATATCTTTGTTGGTGAAAATGATGCTGGTAAAAGTTCAATTTTAGAAGCTCTTTCAGCTGTTTTAATGGGGAGAATAAATGGCAGTGGAATAGTACAAAACTTAAGACCTAGTTTATTTAATAGTAATGCAAGAAAAAATTACTTGGAATCCATAAAAAAATATGATAGTGGTAAAGAAAATGAAGTAGAAAGTCCGCCTACAATTTCTGTTGAAGTTTTTTTTGATGATTATCCGGATTTTAAAGGGACTAATAATAGTCTGGGCGAAGATGCGGCTGGGATTAGATTAGAAATTACTTTTGATGATGTTTATTGTGATTTATATAAAGATTTACTTTCAAAAAGAGAAATAGAAGAAATTCCAACAGAATTTTATCAAGTTAAGTTATATTCTTTTAAAGGTGAGACATTAAAATCTAGTTACCTACCGATAAGAACTGTATTTATTGATACCAGTAAAAAAGATTATAGTAATGTCGTTGATCGGTTAGTGTTAAATAGTGTTTCTGAATCTTTAACAAATGAAGAAATATCAAAGTTATCTAGTGAATATAAGTCTAATCGAGCTAAGTTTATGCAGAGTGAGACAATTAATCAGATTAATGAAAGTGAAGGGTTTCAACTATATTTTGATGATAAAAAATTAAAAATTAAAATGAAAGATATTAATCATGATGAATGGAAAAAAGATTTGACTCTTTCTATTGATGATGATTATTTTGAATCTTTAGGGCTGGGGACGCAAAATAGAATTAAAGTTGAACTTTTATTAAGAGAAGAGGCCAAGTTAATTGATTTTATTTTGATGGAGGAGCCAGAAAATAATTTATCTTACACTAATATGATGAAACTGATACTAAAAGTTTTAGGGGCTACAGGAAAACAATTTTTTATCTCTACACATAGTTCGTTTGTAGCAAATAAATTACTATTAAATAACATTTTAATTGTAAAAAATGGATTTGTGGATAACTTGAATTCAATTCCAGAAGAAACTTTACAATATTTTCAGAAATTGCCAGGATATGATACATTAAGAGTTATCTTAGCAGAGAAATTAATATTAGTTGAAGGGCCTACAGATGAATTGATTATTCAGAGGGCATATATTGACGAACATGATCATTTACCAATTGAAGATGGTGTTGATATAGTATCTGTTCATTCACTTGCATTTAAAAGATATTTGGATATTGCTCGTGTTTTAAATAAAAAAGTAGTAATAGTCACAGATAATGATGGTGATATAGAAAGAAATATAAAACAAAAGTATAAAGATTATTCAGATACTAATTTTGTTTATTGTTATGAGAAGAATGAAAGTCTTAACACAATTGAACCAAGTGTATTGAATGCTAATCTACAAGACTTAGATTCTTTACGTCTAGCATTATCTAAAAATAAATCCATGTTAAAAAAATCAGAAGCTGACTTGCTAAACTTTATGCTTGGAAATAAAGGCGAATGGGCATTACGTATTTTTAATTCTGCGACTAAAATAAAATATCCGAAATATATTTTGGAGGCAATTCATGAATAAAACATTGATAATTGCTGCAGCTGGGTCAGGGAAAACATGGGGATTATGTAATCATGCGATTAATAATTTAAAAGAAAAAAATATTTTATTAATTACTTATACACATCAAGGAAAGAAGGCACTAGAGGAGGAATTAAAAAAACAAAATACAGGTATTTTACATCCTAAAATTAAAATTATGACATGGTATTCTTTCTTGCTATCAGAATGTATAAAGCCATATCAATCATTTATTACAAAATATAATAGCATAAGGTCGATATCATTTGAGGAATCATATGGACAAGTGAATTTTCATTCATCTGGGGATTATAGGCGATATATAACAAAAGAAAATAATATTAGATCAAATCAAGCTTCAGAGTTAGCTTGTTATTTAAATAAGATATCAAATGATAAAGTAATCTCTAGATTAGATGAGGTATATAGTTATATTTATATTGATGAGGTTCAGGATTTATCCGGATGGGACCTTGATCTTATCAGGATTCTATTATCTTCTAATTTAGGTGTGTATTTGGTAGGCGATCCAAAACAGAGTACATATAAAACAAATACTAGTACAAAGAATAAAAATAAGTCAGGGCGAAAGCTATTGGATTTTTTTGTTGACTTGATTGATGATAATAAGCTTATATTAAAAAACAGTAATAAAACAAATAGATTTAATAAAGATATAGCAAAGTTTGTTAATTTAATAGATCCAGTAGAGCCTTTTGTTCAGAGTGAAATATTATGTAATGATGAATACGATGGTGTATTTATTATAGAGCGAAAAAATATTAATCATTATTTAAAACTATTCAATCCACAATGTTTAAGATATGATCGAAGAACTATTGTGGAAAGTGCAAATGTTATGAACTATGGTGTAGTAAAAGGGCGAACATTTGATCGTATAGTTATTTATCCAAATGGTAAATTCAAAGATTTTATTTTAAAAAATACGAAGATTGAATCTCCAGAAAAATATTATATAGCAGCTACAAGAGCTAGAAAGTCTGTAGTCTTTGTTATTGATAAATTTCCTAGAAAAATACCTAATCATTTTACTTACATTAACTATAAGGTTTTAAATAGAAATATAGTATTTCAAATGTTAAAATATAATGGTCAATAATTTTGTTATAAGCCTTATATATGATTGTCATGCTTTTCATTTTTACTTTGAATACATTATGTGTGCTAATTACAGGAGATATATAATGGATGGTATATTAAAGACTATTAATAGCATCACTATAGATTATAACTTTGTAACTACTATAACTGCTTTTGGTACATTAATCTTTTCTATTTATAAATTTAAAAAGCAAAAAAAAATCAATTTAGACTTCGAAAATATTAAATATTCATTTGAGCATGAATTGACAAATTATAAAGCTTATATAGAGCTTAAACATAAAAGAATATTAAAAGTTAATCAGTGTATAGCGAAGGCTTATAGTAGTGTTATAAATTTGGCTTCTCAAGTTAGAAGGTATCCTGACTTTTCTGTTTGTACATTTAATCAAATTTTGGATTTTTTGGATGAAATTTCTTTAGCTGAAAATGTAAGGAATCATATAATTGGACAGTGGACAGCAAATAGAATTAATGCTATTAATGAATTGAGATATTGGTATGATATAAATTGTTGTAATAAAACAAATGACTTGATTAATTGTTTAAAAAAACATTTATTATATCTACGTCTTTATATTACAGAAGAAGAATTTAATGAACTATTTGATTTTGCTAATAAACTGGAAGATGTTTGTATTGATAGAGAATTTTTATTAGATGATGAAAGAGGTTTAAACCGCACTAATTCAGAACTTCGGATTAAAATTCAAGAGAAGAAAGATGAACTATCTTATGCTAATGATAAAGCAATTGAATTATTAAGAAGTGTTCTTAAGGAGAATAAAATATAATATAATATAATGTTAATGGAATGTTTTATAACTGGTATAGGGAGATTAATATGAATATCGGTAAACTTGAGACTGTTCCTATTCGTGATTTATGGGAGCATGAGCAATATGATTTTTCAGTATGGCTCTCAAAAGAAGAAAATTTATCCATTCTAGGCGAGGAGTTGGGGATATCTTTTACAGATATTGAAACAGAACGGTTTGTAGGAGCATATCGTTGTGATATTGTAGCCAAAAATGATAATAATAAAGATGAAACTATTATTATAGAGAACCAGTTGGAGCGATCTAATCATGATCATTTAGGTAAAATTATTACATATGCATCAGGTCTAAATGCTACTACCATAATTTGGATAGTTAAAGAAGCTCGTTCAGAGCATAAGAGTGCTATTGAGTGGCTTAATAATAATACGATTAGTATAATCAATTTCTTCTTAATTGAATTAAAAGCTTATCGGATTGGTAATTCTTTACCAGCGCCTAAGTTTGAATTGATAGAAGGGCCAAATAATTTTACAAAAAATACAACAGCTATGACTGAGAATAAAAAATCAAATCGTTCAAAAGCAGCCAGATATGATTTTTGGACACGTCTTATAGAATATAGTAATAATTGTGAAAACTCAATTTTGAAGAACAGAAATGCCAATACAGAGGATTGGATGTCTATTCCTATTGGTATAAGTAAAGCTCATATAGAGATAAAACTTAATGATAGAGGACATTGTATTCGGATTGTTTTATATATTCCTGATGATAAAGCGCTATACCATTCACTTGAAAACTTGAAGAAAGACATAGAAAATGATACAGGGCATAGTTTAGAGTGGAGAAACTTTGATAGGTTAAAAAAATCTGAGATTATTTATAAGATTCCTGGATTAGATTTTGATGATGATAGTAACTACGATAGTTTAATGCGAGATACATTGGATAATGTAGTTCGACTAAGGGATATTTATATTAAGTATTTAAAGAGAACAGGAAATATGTAAGTTTATAGAGGTATATAAATACCTTTAATTAAGTTTGTTAACTATTTTAGGTGAATAATACATATAAAAAGATCTGACATATTGAACTGCACCCCAAAAATTGGACACAATTTTTGGGGTGCAGTTCAGTAGACAGAATTCTTATGGCATCTTATTTTATGGTGCATGGTTATAGGAAGAATATATTAATATATTATTAAGTTCTCACTATTATTAAGCTTGGATTTAAAATCTCAATAAATCTGCTGATTATGATGATTTTAAAATGCAAATACATGAAAGTGAATTAGTACTACAAAATTTTATTACTAGTCAGATTTAGTTTGTCAAATGGACTAAATTATTGTTATATAAGTATGTTATAATACATAAAATTACATTATTTTGATTGGTCTTAGTTTATATATTTGTGTTATAATGCTCAAGAAGAAGTCTTGGTCGGGCTTTTTCATGACTATTAAAATAGCTTTAAGCTAGAAAACAATCATTTTGCTGCTATAATAATGGTCGCTACAAGTATGAATCCCATTAATTACTTATAAATAGTAATTAATGGGATTTTAGTCAATTAGTTAATATAAAACAGTTTTAGATAATTCCTGTCCTAATTATGATATAATTAATACCAAAGTGAGTCATAAATGGTTTCGACGCCAGGCTTCGCTTCTATATTGATTTAATTGAAGAAACGGTCTGACTCTACTGTCGGGCCTTTTTTCATACCAGTAATTTTAAGGAGTAAATCAAAATATTGATAAAAGTTTGTCTAGTGATAATCTAATTGTACGTATTTTTGCCATTTTAGATAGACGTGTAGGAAAACGTAGACTCATTTCTATGAGAGAACTTATGGAGAATCAACCTTCTGTATTTCAAGAGTTTTATGCTATTCGTATGCACCATGAAGGTTTATAAATGAAAACACGGAAGAGAATTGTCTAATTCCCTTCCGCGTTTAGATATGATATAATTTATATCAAAGTGAGGCATAAATGGTTTCGACGCCAGACTTCGCTTCTGATTTTTAAAATTGAAGAAACGGTCTGACTCTCAATGTCGGGCCTTTTTTCATGCCACGAATAGCAAAGGCTGGACCCATTTAGAGGCCTCAAGCCCAATATAGTCTTGTTAATAACAAAAGTAAATAGATTAGAGGTTCCTAATAGTCACCTAGGTGACCAATAGGAACCTCTTTTGTTATCATTTTATTACTATATAAGTACATTACAATATACAAAATATAGTTAGTGTGTATTGAGGAGAGCTTATGTTTAGAAAATCTTTGTTATTCGGTGGTTTGATTGCTATACTGTGTTTGAGTGGTTGCAGCAATGCTAATGAGTTGCCTGGGTATAATGCAAAAGTTAAGCATTCTAGTGCTGATTTTTATAAGAATGATTTGATGGATA
>QWCL01000818.1_pt1 | contig 14401 bp, 9 predicted proteins | sample 1972551 | NCBI WGS metagenome assembly QWCL01 (sample SAMN09866709, study PRJNA288562) | Human oral metagenome isolate term2_saliva, whole genome shotgun sequencing... | isolation source: mouth | host: Homo sapiens | place: USA: California
CCTTTTAAGATGCTTTCGATGCGGCGGATATTTGCCTGCCAATCTTGGGACAAAAGCAGTTTGACCGAAGCGCAGGCTACGGCACACGCCAGCGGGTTTGCCATAAACGTCGGCCCGTGCATGAACACGCCCGCTTCGCTGCGAGAAATTATTTCGGTAACTTTTTGCGAAGTGATTGCCGCCGCCAGCGTCATATAGCCGCCGCTCAAACCTTTGCCGATACACATAATGTCCGGCACGACCTCCGCATGTTCGCAGGCAAACATCTTGCCCGTACGCCCGAATCCGGTGGCGATTTCGTCAAAAATCAACACGATATCAAATTCGTCGCACAAATCGCGTAAACCGCGAAGATACTGCGGATGATAAAAATACATGCCGCCCGCGCCCTGCACGACCGGCTCTAAAATAAAGGCGGCAATATCCGCATGTTGCGCTTCAAATAAGGCGCGGACAGGCTGCAAATCCGTTCCGTCCCATTCATCGTCGAAACGGCTTTTCGGATTATCGACAAAATAACGCTGCGGCAGAGCGCTGCCGAAAATATGGTGCATCCCCGTTTCCGGATCGCAGACCGACATCGCGTTCCAAGTATCGCCGTGATACCCGCGCCGCACCGTCGCAATATTCTGCTTCGCGGTCAAACCCCGCGCCTGCTGGTACTGCACCGCCATCTTCAGCGCAACTTCCACCGAAACCGAACCCGAATCCGCATAAAAAATACGGTCCAGCCCCTGCGGCAAAATCCCGACCAATAATTTGCCCAGCTCCACTGCCGGCTCGTGCGTCAAACCGCCGAACATCACATGCGACATTTGCTTAATCTGCGCCTCAACCGCCTGATTCAAAACGGAATGATTGTAGCCGTGTATCGCACACCACCAAGACGACATCCCGTCAATCAGCCGCGCACCGTCCGCCAATTCGATATGCACGCCCTCCGTTCGGCGCACCGGATAAACAGGCAATGGATCGGTCATGGATGTATAGGGATGGAGCAGGTGGGCGCGGTCGAAATCGAGTAGGGAGGAATGTTCGGACATGTTTAAAACAATGGTTTGATCAGTTTCATTATTATATAACATATTTCCTATTTCAGACGGCACGTCTTCCGTACTGCATCAACACCAATCCGCCCACTGCCGCCAAACAGCCGGCAACCAAAGAAACATGCAATGCCTCACCCAAAAACCAAGCAGAACACAAAATACCGAATACCGGCACCAAAGTGATGTACGCCGCCGCGCTGCCTGCGCCCAAAGTCTTCACGCCTTCAAAATACCACGCATAGCTCAAAACCGTTGCGCCGACAGACAGGCCAATCAAAGCAAACCAGCCCCTGCCGTCCATTTCGGCAAGCATACCAAACGGCAGGCCGTCTGAAATCAGCGCAGGCGACAGCAACATCATTGCACCCAGCCAAGCGGTGGCCACAGTGACCGTCAGCGCATCAATCCCCCGCAACACCGCCCTGCCTATCATCGTATAAGTAACCAAACAGCAAAGGCTGCAAAACACCAGCACTTCGCCCCACCCTATGCCGCCGCCCGACAAAAATGCCGCAATCTCGCCATGCGTGACCGCCCATATCGAGCCTGCCACTGCCAACAACATACCCGACACAATCTTGCCGTTGAGCTTCTCGCCAAACAGCAAAGCCGCAAAAAACATCGTCAACACAGGATTGAACGTGACCAACACCGTCGCCCTTGAAGCAGGAAGCCGCTGCAAACCCAGCATAGACAACACAGTAAAACCAAATACGCCGAATGCCGCCGCCAGTGCCAACCCAAGCCATTGTTTGCGCGACAAAACCGCCAAAGTACGCAACCGATACCGTGCAAACAGCCAACCCAAAAGCAAGATTGCCGCCGTTAAAAAGCGCAACATACCGCCCGTTAAAGGCGGCAGAGCTTGTCCCAGCATCCGCCCCATTGGCCAAGATGCGCCCCAAAACGCCGCCATGCCCAATAGTTTTAGATGGATTGCTAAATATTTCATGGTGATGGATAACTTGAATAATTGGTTTAGAAAGCGTACACGCGCGGTTTGGAAGGATAAATTTCCTTAGCCGCCGATACTTGATAGAGTTTGCGCGGATAAAATACTACGCTAATCATTACAGAAACAAAGGCCGTCTGAAAGACTGAAATCCAGCTTTTTCAGACGGCCTTTACTGCTCAATCAATAAGGCTTACAACTCAATGCCTTTGAGTTTCGCCACGGTATTGATGTCTTTATCGCCGCGACCGGAGAGGTTGACCAAAATCACTTGGTCTTTGCTCATTTTCGGCGCGTTTTTTACCGCCCAAGCAACGGCATGGCTGGATTCCAGCGCAGGAATAATGCCCTCAAAACGGCAAAGCAAATCAAAGGCTTCAAGTGCTTCGTCGTCTTTGGCAACGGTATATTCCACGCGGTTGATGTCGTTCAAATGGCTGTGTTCCGGGCCGATGCCTGGGTAGTCCAAGCCTGCGGAAACGGAGTGCCGTATCCACGCCCAAACCGCCGGCTTCTACGCCGACCAAACGTACATTTTCTTCTTCGATATAGGGATGGAACAAACCGATGGCATTGGAGCCACCGCCCACGCAGGCAACGGCAACGTCAGGTTGGCGGCCGATGGCTTCCAACATTTGTTCTTTGGCTTCATTGCCGATCACGCATTGGAAATCGCGTACCATTTCAGGATACGGCGCAGGGCCTGCGGCGGTGCCGATGATGTAGAACGTGTCGTCCACGCGGGCGACCCATTCGCGCATGGCTTCGTTCATTGCGTCTTTCAACGTACGGCTGCCGCTGTCAACGCTGACCACGTTCGCACCCAATAATTTCATGCGGAACACGTTGGGCATTTGACGTTGGATATCGTCCGCGCCCATGTACACGTCGCAAGTCATGCCGAAGCGTGCGGCAACGGTGGCAGAAGCCACGCCGTGCTGACCCGCGCCGGTTTCGGCAATGACGCGTTTTTTACCCATACGACGAGCGAGCAATGCCTGACCAATGGTGTTGTTGACTTTGTGCGCGCCGGTATGGTTCAAATCTTCACGCTTCAGCCAGATTTGTGCGCCGCCCAAATGCTCGGACAATCGCGCAGCATGGTAAACAGGGCTGGGACGGCCGACATAGTGTTTCAAATCATGGCGGAACTCTTCCCAAAATGAAGGATCTTCTTTCGCTGCTTTATAGGCTTCTGCCAATTCTTGCAAAGCAGGAATCAGGGTTTCGGAAACGTACAGGCCGCCGTGTTCGCCGAAAAAGCCGTTCTCGTCGGGAGCGTAATAATTTTTCATGGGATTTTTCCTTGTTCGTTTTATGGTTTCAGACGGCCTGATTCAGTACAAGGCCGTCTGAAAGTAAAATTGTCAGCAATTATAGCCGTTTTCCATTCATCTTGTCGGCAACTAATTGAATAATAATATCAGCAGACAAAATAGGAACAACAACTAATGCCGTACCCAACGGCGGCGCGATATATTTTTCTTCGTTTTTGTTTCTCAGGCATAGTTTCAATGCCAACATTCCCAGCCACAGTGCCAGCAACCAACAACCCAGAAAGTTAAGCGCAAGCAAAGCAATGATCAACTCATTGGTATTTATGGTACTTGTGTTCAAAAATATCCAATTAAGGCCGTTAACAGACATAATGACTGCAGATATTTGTATCACATACAAAAGCGTTCCGCCCAACAATACCTTGATATGCCATTGTTTGGCCTTCAGCCACACTGAGACGACATTAAAAAGCCACCACAAAGCCATAAACGTCATTAAAGAAATTTCATAACGGTCCATCGCCCTACTCCTGAAAAACAGTCAATCCAGCCATTTCAAAAAAAGCCCGATAGGCACGCGAAGTCGAAGGCAGGCGCGTCAGGGTCAACTCACGCCCCGCATAGGGGAACGGTACTGTTTCGCCAGTCTTCGGCATTTTCATACCGCTGCCCTGAATCTCCAACAAAACTTCAGTTGCCTTGCCGCCGGTGGTGCAAAGATGGCGGCACTCGGGCATTTGTGCCAATACTGCTGCCAAATCGACGGTTTCTATCACTTTTAAAAACTTATCCGAAGCATTGCCATGTTCGCGTATTGCCTTCAACACGGTCGGACAGGATGCAATCCCCTTCTCACTTAAAAACGCTTTGATTTTATCGGCATCAAACGCTTTCTCGCCCTGCTTTTGAAAATGCGCCGCATCGCCGAAAAACACCAGCCCGTAGACGCGCCACATATCGTTTTGAAAATTCGGATAATGAAACTGCATCGCGTGTTTTTCTTCTTTAGGCGGAAACGTCCCCATCATCATGACCGTTGCCTGCGGCGGCAACAAGGCTGCGAAAGGGTGAGACTCGACGATTGGCTCTTGCATAGCTGTATTCCGGTTGTTTTTCATTCAAACAAAATTTCAGACGGCCTTTACTGCCTGAATAAACGCCGCCATTTTCTCTCTGCTCTTAATCCCGCCGGAGATTTCCACGCCGCCGGACACATCCACCGCCGCCGCGCCACTGATTTTTACCGCTCCGGCAACATTTTCCGCAGTCAATCCGCCGGCAAGTATCCACGGTTTGCCGATATGGCCGTGCAACATAGTCCAGTCGAAACTTTGTCCCGTACCGCCGTATTCGGTCGGATGATAGGCATCAAACAGCAAGGCGCGAGCATTCGGAAATTTGGCACAGGCCGTCTGAATATCAGCAGCAGACTGTACACGTACGGCCTTCAAATACGGGCGGTCAAACCGACGGCAAAAATCATCGTCTTCATCGCCGTGAAACTGAATCATATCTATCGGCACCTGACGCAAAATCTCGCGGATGGTTTGCTCGTTTTCATTCACAAACAAGGCCACCACCGATACAAACGGCGGCAAATTTCTCACAACCGCCTGCGCCTGCTCAATACTCACTGCCCGTTTACTCTTGGCGTAAAACACCAACCCGATGGCATCTGCGCCCAATTCGGCTGCGGCCAGTGCGTCTTCAGGTCGGGTAATACCGCAAATTTTGGTGCGTATGGTGTTCATGGAGATGGCCTTTTTAAACAGATGGGTCGGATATTATATAGTTAACAAACACAAAGTTTAAGGCCGTCTGAACATGAAATATCAGGTTCAGACGGCCTTAAACTTCAAAACAACCATCAGCCGATAATATTGGCGGCTGTCAGCTGCGCAGCATCTTCATTGTAGAAACGTGCAAACTCTGTGCTGCTTTCAGCTCCTGCGCCCCGATACGCCAAGGTTTTTTGGGCGCTGTTGAACACAAGATACGAACGGTCGGGGCTGAATGTATCCACATCGCGGACAAACAAATCCGCCCAGCCGACCTGGCTTTCTTTCTCATTGAGCAGCGGACGCATAGCGCTCAAATCCAACTTGTCTTTGACTGGATTGAAATCCAACAAGTGATCCAGTTTGCCCTCGCGGACATCCCATGCAGTAAATGCCACCGTATCTCTACCCTCGCCGGTAACAATGGTATCGCTACCCAGCCCGCCTGCCAGATAATCATTGCCATCGCTGCCTTTCAAGACATCGTCAGCCGCGCTGCCATGCAAGGCCGCTACGCCTTTGCTGTCTCCACTGATGCTGACCGACCAATCAAAACCATTTTTACCTAAGTCGATTTCCTTGCCGTTTGCCGCATACGCCATCTTATCACCCTGTTGGTGCGCCGCCATTTCTATGCCTTTGAGGGACAAGACGTTACCGGCTGCATCCTCAGTTTGAACCACCGCCAGCATAGGTCGGTCATCGGTATAAATGGCAGAGGTTCCGGTTGCGTATGGCGTTTCTTGGGCATCATTACTGCTGCTACCCCATTTCTTTTCAATGCCGTCTGAAAAACCGTCTTGGTCAGAATCCTTCAAATAAAGATTGTCGTAATGCTTGTCAATACGTTTACCTTGGGAGAAGTATTGTTCAAGTTTGGTATCAAACTCATAAAAGCTGGTCATATTGTGTTTGCCCCATACATCATCACTTTTAAAATCCAAAACCTTGGCATTCGGGTATCTACCCAATCCTTTATGAACTTGGGACGCAGCAGCACCTGCAGCTAAACCTAGAGCAGCTCCAGCCGCAAAGCCCAGTCCTCCGGTCACTGCACCCAATATCCCACCGACTACTGCACCAATACCCGCACCTGTTTTACCAGAAAAACCATCTCCAACCCATTCGCCTTTGATTACATAGGAATTGGTTTCATACAGATGGCGTGCCTGTGTTGTATCCGAGTTGTCTATGATACGTGTTTCCGCCATTTTATCGGCCATATCCCGTGCTTGTTTTAAAGCTTCGGGCGAATCGCTGTCCACATTCAAAACAGCCGGATTAAACAGACTGCTGCGTTTAAAATTACTTGCCCAGTCATAACGCTGTTGCATGGTATGTGCGGCGAAGTATTCTGCAAGATAGCCTCCCAACGAATGTCCGGTCGAATACACATTTTTGGCATGAAGCGTATTAACATAACGGGCAATATCATCCAAATATTTGGTTTGCTCCGGCAACTTACCGTCCGCAATTTTCAAATCAGCCAAAACATCTTCAATGCTGGTCGCCTGCGTACCTCTAAACGCTACCACGACATTTTCCCAACCGCCCTTCTTGTTCGAATTGCCGAAAATCGCATAATCCAAACCGCTTCCCAAACTATTAGCCCTAAGTAATTCCCATTCCCTAGTCAATTCAGAGATATTAGCCTGATTGCTAAAATATTTGTCGTTAATATTCTTAGCAATAGAAGCATATTGCGTATTCCACCAATAATTGCCTTTAAACAAAGTATGCAGTTCAGATGGAGAGTGATACGCCAATGATGAGAACATCCGTAAATCGCGCTCGGAAACATTCCACTCCTGCGGATTGCGGTCAATGGCATCAACCAAACCGTCACCATCACTGTCTTTGGTAAAGATAGAATGCTGCGCCTGTTTATAACTGGGCCGGACAATATCATTGGCTCTTTTTTGAGTGGCAATATTTTCCCAATACTGCAAAGAGGCCGTCTGAAGATGCTGCCCTTGTACGGCAGCATGTGTGACGGCATGACCATCTTTATAAAGCACACGCATGGTCACGCTGTCTTGACTGGCATCATGTTCAGGGTATCTAAAGGTTTTTGCAAAATCCGCCTCTCTATCCGAAAATTTATAATTGGATACAGATGAATAGGTCTTGTGTTGCTCTTTAAGGGTCAGCGTTTCGCCTGTTTCACGAATCGTAAATACCCAATCTTTGAGGGCTGGATTACTGACGCTGGGACGACCAATCAGACTGATATCCTTCGTACTCAAACCTTCAAAATGAATGCTGTTATGGCCCAGATTGTCTGAAATGACATCATGACCGCTGCCACGGCGGAACACATAAGTATCATCTCCGCTACCGCCTTCAAGCATATCATTTCCTTCACCGCCATCCAAATAATCATTACCGGCATCGCCGCGTAAAATATCGTTGCCGGTACCGCCGTAAAGTTTGTCGTCGCCATCGCCCGCCAACAGCAAGTCATAGCCTGCCTCTCCGCGAAGCACATCATTACCTCGGCCTCCGATCAAACGGTTGTTGCCGATGTTGCCGATTAAGACGTTATCGGAATGGTTGCCGAAGCCGAAATAATTACCGCTGCCGGTCAAGGTCAGGTTTTCGACATGAGTCGGCAAACGGTAAGTCATACCTGTGTAGACCGTATCAATGCCGCCATTGGCTTCTTCAATAACGACATCGTTTGGACTGTCCACATAATATGTATCATTGCCATTGCCGCCGCGCATTACGTCTGCACCGATTCCGCCGTCTAAAACATCGTCGCCTTCGTTTCCTTCCAAATAATCGTTACCATGATCGCCACGCAAAATATCGTTGCCGTCGCCACCATAAAGTTTGTCGTCATCATCGCCTGCCAGCAGCAAATCATTACCCGCCCCGCCGTAAAGCACATCCTTGCCACGTCCGGCGCTCAAACGGTTGTTGCCGCTGTTGCCGATAAGGACGTTGTCGGAATTGTTGCCGAAACCAAAAATATTATCGTGACCGGTCATCGTCAGATTTTCAACATAATTCGGCAACGTATAAGTCGTATGGGTATAAACCGTATCCGTACCCTCGCCGTACCTTTCAACAATTTGGTCATCCCGGTTGTTCACAATAAAGGTATCGTTTCCTAAGCCACCGTAAAAAATATTGTGTCCCAAGCTGCCATACAGCACATCATCACGACGCGTGCCGATAATCACTACGGACTCTTCGTTATTAGGTTGGTTTTGAGTTTCAGTCATTTCTTTATCCCTTTGTTGAATTTAATTTGAATATGCAATAATGCGTTTAAATTATATAAGCAAGCTAAAAACAAGTGTATTTATTCAGCCAAACAGATTCAAAATGCTTATCAAATTAACAACAGTTATAAAATGACTTCGTGATTATTACTCCGTTCTTATACTGCCTATTTTTTCATCAAAATTAATTTATTCTTTATTATCAATAATTAAACTAAACTATCCACAATTGGATTCACACAAAATTTGGATAATGCCCGTCAATAAAAAATATTAAGGCCGTCTGAAAAAGTCTTTCAGACGGCCTTTTAGCCTTTTTACTCAAACGGTTTTTTCTGCCAATAAAACTTATCCTTTTTCAGACGACCTTGAAATATATCATCCTGTCCCAAAGCAAACACCAACGCGCCTGACAAATCCGTTCTCAACAAAGTAATGCCGTGCGCGCGGACACGATTTTGTACGGCAACGGTCGGATGTTTGTAGGCATTGGCATAGCCGCTGGATGCCACAGCATATTGCGGCGAAACCGTATGCAAAAAGCTACCTGACGAAGCCGTGCTGCTGCCGTGATGTCCCAATACCAACACTTGGCTATACAGCGCATCGCCGTATTTCTCAATCAAACCTGCCTCACCCTTTACGCCCAAATCGCCGGTTATCAACAAGGCTTTGCCGTTTGTCACGACACGCAATACGCAGCTTTGGTCGTTATCTTCCTTGCCCGTATTTTCAGACGGCCTGAGTAACTCGAAATCTACGCCGTCCCATTGCCATTTGTCTTCTTGGCAAAACTCTGCATTCGGATAAAACTCAGGTTGTCCGGCAAGCAATTTATCGGTACCGACAGCCGCTACACTTTGAAAACCGCCGTCATGGTCAATATCATGGTGCGACAAAATCAAGCTGTCCAAACGGCGCACGCCCATCGCGTTCAAACTCGGCACAATACCTGTTTGCGCCACTTGCTCCGTTCCCGTATCAAACAAAAGATTGCGGTTACGCGTTTGTATCAACACCGACAAGCCTTGCCCCGCGTCCATCACCGTAACTCTTGCCACCCCCTCCTCCAACTTGGCAGGACGGTAAAACACAAAACCCAATAAAACCAAACATGCCCAAGGTTTCAAGCCCATTCCTTTAGGTAGCAATAACAGCAAAGCCGCCATCATCGCCAACACCAGCAAAGGCACGGGCACCGCTGCAACGGCAAATTCAGGCGATACCGTAGCCAGCCATACCAAACCGCGTAAAGTATATTCCGCCAAAAATGCCGCTACCAACTGGACAGGTTCAAAAGAAAAAACCGAACCCAGCAAAGCCAACGGCGTCAACACCCAAGAAAACCAAGGAATAGCCAGCGCATTAACCAACGGACTGAGCAAAGGTAACGAAGCAAACAAATAGCCCAGCAATACCACCGACAATACCGTTGCTGCCCATTGCCCCCGTACAGCCAACCGCCAGCCCGACTCTTTCAGACGGCCTGATGAAGCCCAAATCAAAGCAGCAACCAAACCGAATGACAACCATGTTCCCACGCCCAATACAGCCAACGGGTCCAACAACAAAACAACGGCCAAAGCCTGCCACCACGCCGTCCAGCCCGAGCCGCCACTGCCGCGCCACCATGCCCATGCAAACGCAGCCAACATCAACACACTGCGTTGCGTCGGCACGGAAAAACCGGCTAAAAGCGCATAAAACAAAGACCCGGCAACACCACCAGCCAATATCCACACACGCGGTTTTGCCGGAATCCACGGCGAATAACGAAAAATTCGCTTGATTAGCCAGGCAAACAATACCGCCACCATCGTCACATGCAAACCCGAAATACTGACCAAGTGCGTCAGTCCCAAAGGGCGGAATGCCTGCCACAAAGACGGCCGCAATGCCGATTGCTCGCCAATACTCAAAGCACGCATCAGCCCTATGCCGTCTGAAAACTCAGGATATTTGTCCGCCGTTCCCTGCCAACTTCGGCTTACCGCATCACGCATATTAGCCAAACCGAAACCGCCGCCTTGCCGCACGAGTTTCCTGTCGCGCCCCAAAGTACCCATGCCATCGATACCATTGGCCAAAGCCCATGTTTCACGATTCAAACCGCGCATATTCACTTCGCCAATCACCGGCTTTACCCGCGCCGATACAGACCACCTGCTGCCCACCTCCCAATCACGCCGCTGATAATCCGACAACATCAAATCAAAAGCCTGCCCACGCTCATCCCAAGCCCTTGCCGCAAACTGCACGCGCCGACCATCATCACGCGGCATATCTGACACTTCAACCGTCAAAACTTGAGCAGCCGCTTTATCCACAGGCCATTGACCAGCCAAAACCAGCTCAGTCCGCCACACTCCAAACGCCATGCCCATGCAGACGGCCAGCACCAACCAAGCCACAGCAAATCTTCGACACAACGCAAGCGCGCCAATAATTACAGACAACCAAGCCCACCATGGCGGCACAAACGGCAACGCAAACGAAAGCACTACCCCAACCACCCAAGCAGACAACACAAACCGCCACGCCATGAACGTTTCCCTTAAATTATGATTATTAGATATGTAATAATAAATGCTTTTAGTAGATTATGACAAATATTTGATTGCAGAATTTATGACCTGAATCCGTCCGATTTTGTCGTAAACGTAATGGAGGACACCGCTTCTTTGGCCGGCGCTTTGGATCAGGTTGCCGGCTTTGTCGTAGGCGTAGCGGCGGTTAAGTACGGTACAACAAAGGTCGTCTGAAAGTTGGTTTTCAGACGACCTCTATATTAAATGTTAATGAGATTGTTAAAGAACAAATGGTTCAGACGACCTCAAAGAAAATAGTGAGGTCGTCTGAAAAACAGAAACCGCGTGCGTGCGTTCCGTTCGCACTCTACATCGGAATTGGAGGTTTCATTGGCTACAGCTTGCTAATCGCTTAAAAATTAAACATATTAAGCATTATAATTTAGATAATCTTTAATAAAATATTCAAAGCTATTCCAATGTTTGCTGAATTGTTTATTTTCTATAAACTTTTGAATATTAGGAGCCTCTACAAAAAAAACCTCGTCGGTATTTTTATCATATAAGATATAATCATCTAACTCATTATTTAATAACGAAAAATAATTATCAGGTAATCCAATATTTTTTCTCAAAATTTCTGTTTGGCTACTTGAAAAATCCTCTAAGTCCATTGCCAAATCAACCAAATATCCAATTTTTCCATAAATTTCATCACTATATGTTGACCAAAATTCAACAAAGTCATGATTTATTTTTCCAAACCCTAATCTTTTGAATAATTCACGATATTTATTTTGATTTTCTGGCAATATCCTACCAAATTCATCATCAAGATATTCTTTAAAATTAGTATCTAACATAACAAACCTCTTTGATATAAATATAAGTAAATTGACCTTAACATTTTCCAGCTTTTCTTCTGCGTCTTTTTTCTGCTTTCGCCCTATCTTTCCAATATTACTTTCTATCCTTATCAAACGCATTTCTATCTACTGGGAAATATGGATGCTTACCGCTTCCATCAACTTTCGTCAATTCACAGCTAGTTTTAGATGAGATTGTTAAAGAACAAATGGTTCAGACGACCTCAAAGAAAGCATTGAGGTCGTCTGAAAAACAGAAACCGCGTGCGTGCGTACCGCACACACCCTACGTCAGGACTGAAGGTTTTGTGCGGGCTACGGCTTGCTAGTATCAATTCTCCAAACTAGGATCTTTACCAGTTCCATCAAATTCAAGAGAACCCTGTAAAAAGGAAAATCTTGTATTGAAGAAAACATAGATATGCGCATGTACGCTTTAAAAGCACACATGCTATCTGTGATTTTGTAAAAAAATGTAGGTTGTAAACTTCAGATTATTACAAATTCTATATTTGTACAGGATTTAATTGTCTTTTTGCCGTTTTATTTCTTAAGATACTTTTCTATATATCTGTATTGCTCTTGCGTACATTTAACTGAAAAAAATATTTTTCCACTTATAATACTTTGAGCAGAAAAAATATCTTTCTCATATTTGAATTTTATTTTACTTAACGGAATCATTCCTTTTCCATTTTCTTTTCCACAAAAAAGCTTATATTGTAACTCATTATTACTTATACCTATATCTCCGCAAGTTTTTTGACTATTATATTCTGATACAACTATATTTAACCAGCCATGTCGAAAATCATAAGAATAATGTGAAACATACGGTAAATTAGAAGAGGAGGATACTATTAGAGATAAAATTGAACTTAAAATAGATTTCATAATTTATTTACCATTTAATTTATTAATTTTCTTAGCTAACGAAGCAGGAGTAACCCAACCAGACATTTTCATTTCTTTAATATCAGCAGCTTGACTTGCTCCATATGCAAAACTTGCACACTGCCTATTTCGTAAATTATATCCAGAAGTTTCTGTATTTTTATTATTAAAGTCCCTTATATATGACTCAACCTTTTTCACTTGATCATCATTCAAATCATAACTCCTTGATACCAAATACTTACTATCCAAATACCTCGTATCATTAAAACTCATAGTCCCTCCCATATCACTAACCAAAATACTAGTAATATCCTTTGAATTATATCTAAACCCTTCTCCTCCAGGCCATTGACCTATATATTGAGTTCTGCCATTTTTCTCTAATCCAATAAATGCATGTCCTACAAAATCATGTGTATCAGAATAAATTGTTAACTTCCCGCTTAATCCTAATGAGTCAACCCAAGTCTGCATATTTGGTGCAAACAAATACAAATTATCCCCACCCAACAACCCAATCGGGTCCTGATTCACAAACCGCCCGGCCTCTGGCTCGTAATAGCGCATCAGGTTGTAATGCAGCCCGGTCTCTTCATCGAAGTATTGGTTCTGCAATCTGAACGGCTGATGTGCGTTCTTGTAAACCCGCTCATCTTTTTTCAGACGACCCCAGGCGGTGTATTCGCCGTACCACAACAGATTACCGTGGATGTCGGTCATCTCTTTCGGGATGCCGATTTGGTCGTTGTGGAAATAGGCGAGGTATTGCTCTTCGTCTTGGTTATTGTGGAAGACTTGGGCTAGGGGTTCGTAGCTGTCTTGGTCGGTGTAGAGATAGGTGTAGCTGCCTTTGTAGGTGTACTCCTGCAATAGGCGGCTGCCGTCCCAGACGAAGTGGGTGCGTTTGGGGTCGGTACTCGTCCAGGCGAGTTTGTCTTGGCGCTCTTTGGAAAGGCGTCTGCCGAACGGGTCGTAGGCGTATGTCCAGATTTCGGTGTTGCCGGCGGGCTTTTTGATTTCGGCGCGGACGAGTTGGTTTTCTAAATCGTATTGGTAATATTGGTTTTCGCCGTCGGGCAGCTGGCGGTAGATCAGGTTGCCCAGTGCGTCGTAGGTGTATTCGATGCCGTTGTATTCTTTGAGGCGGTTGCCGCTGACAAGGTTGCCGCCCTTTCCTTCGGCTGTTTTGTCTGAAAGGATGTTGTGGGCGGGGTCGAAGGCGAAGGTTTCGCTGCGGCCGGTTTGGCTGTTGCGGGCTTCTTGAATCCGTCCGATTTTGTCGTAAACATAATTGAGTACGCCGCTTCTTTGGTCGGCGCTTTGAATCAGGTTGCCGGCTTTGTCGTAGGCGTAACGGCGGTTGACGGCGCCGCCGGTCAGCGGATTTTGTTTGCCGTGAAGCGTTTGTGTGCCGCTCCGGACGGTACGCTGGCTTTTCAGACGACCCATGGGGTCGTAGTCGTACAGGCTGCTGATGCTGCCCTGTGTCCTTTGGATTTCGCGGTGCAGTTTGTCGCGTTCGATGTCGGTAATGACTTCGCCGTCGAGGCTGATTTGGTGCAGGTGTCCGCTGCCGTAGTAAAGGTAATCAATCTGGCGGCCGTCGGGCAGGATGGTGCGGATGCGGTTGCCCAGCGGGTCGTATTGGTAGCCTACGGTGGCGCTTTGGCCGTTGTGGACGGTGGTTTCACCGATGAGGCGGTCGAGTCCGTCGTAGGCGAGTTCGACGCTGCTGTGTTGGTTGCGGGCTTTGGTCAGGTTGCCGGTAACGGGGTCGTAGTCGAAACGGGTGCGGCTGATGCCTTCGTCTTTGCTTTGTCCGTT
>QWCL01000746.1_pt1 | contig 14383 bp, 12 predicted proteins | sample 1972551 | NCBI WGS metagenome assembly QWCL01 (sample SAMN09866709, study PRJNA288562) | Human oral metagenome isolate term2_saliva, whole genome shotgun sequencing... | isolation source: mouth | host: Homo sapiens | place: USA: California
ACTTGTAAGCAAGGTAAGACACACCAGGACGAGCCACCAACATTACCTTTCTCCCCCACCGCTTCGCATAATCAACAAAAAACAAGGATTCAGAAGACCGCAGATGCTGCAGACTCGGAGAACTACCTCTATACTCATCTTGACTTATCTTCAAGAATTCAATCAGACTAAACGTTAGATTATGTCCCTTGGGAAGGGGCATCACATAGCTTGAGTTAAAGTTAAGATACGTATAATCTTCTTTCACATCACTTAAGAAAGCTCTGTCTTCAAGGCTATTACGCTTATAAGTATTACGTGCGTAATAACCATCCAACGAACATTCAAGACTCTTCTCACCCTTGAAATTGCGATTAAAGTATAGGGAAAAGGTGGGTTTTATAGTCTTATCATGCTCAAGAACATTATTCGTAAACGACAAAGGAACGGTATAGCCCGTATATACCAAACTACCATTCAAGACATCATCACGCCTTGTACTAACTTCAACACCGCTTCTAATCATCCACGTTGTACGCTCCGTCCTCCGACTAAGACTGGCATTAACGTAACGACCGATACTCTTCATATCAGTATCATACGCAGCCTCTTGTTTATGAATAGGGTTATCCAGCAGATAATCTGTCGTAGTCTCACCATAAACCTTAGGGTTCTGTACACTGCTACCTGCCCATAGATTAACATTATAATGCCCAAGACTATACTTTGAGGTAAGGTTGTAATCACCCTTCAGATAACCTACTCCTTGCAAAGCATCCACCTGTGTATAACCACCTGAAGTATAAGTCTTAACAATATAGTTCATCACAGCCTTGTCGTTAGCATACTTTCCCGTAGGCATATCATAGTATTCTACACGCAGGACATCCTTCGGACGTAACGATGTTATCTCTCTCACAGAAGCCTTCCTACCGTTGATATACAGCGTTGCCGTACCTGCTGGCGTTGTTATAACACCATTCTCAATATCCACATTGACACCAGCCAACATCATATTCCTTATAAGCTCAAATCCAGAATGGGCATGCTTCCGCTGTTTCGGAGTAGGAATACAGTCGATATGGTCCACCTCTCGTTTCGCCATATCACCTGCAACAACCACCTCCTTCAGCTGAATACTCTTTGATACAGAATCAGTCTGTGCTACAGCAGGAAGTGTCATCATACCAAAGACCACACAAATTATTTTCCTTCTATCCATCTTACTGCTATCTTTCAGTCATATACAAGCATATATAACATTATACTTTAAGCTTTATAACTATCGCTACAAAGTAAGAAAATAAATAGGAAAAAAACAAGTGAAAAGGTGACAAATGATATTGAAAAGTAATATTTTTTGCTCTAATTATATTCTACAATAGATAGAGAAAGATGACATATAGGCGTGAGGTACAGAATAATTGTCTACTGTTTATTGTAAGCTCCTACTTACGGAGCAGGTTCTATCCTCCACGCATCAATACAACGTTTCTCCAAAGAGAAATTCACACCAATCTTATAGAGGTGGCGTTCATCCATCAAGAATGGTTTGTCATAGCCCTTTTCATTAATCTGCTGCAAGGCTACATCAGCCGAACCATCTAACTTAAACTCCACGATATAAACATAATCCTTAGTTTCTATCGTTAGGTCCATCCGACCATTACTCGTCGTCCGTTCCACCTTTGTGTAGAAGCCCATCATCTTTGCGACAAGATAAAAAGCATTCTGAAAATAGAGTTCAGAATTACCTACAATCTTATAGTCTGTATCTGAGAAGAGTGATGCTATTCGTTGCATAAACTGTTCTGGACGACCAGATCGGAGATCACCAATGAACTGGCTCATGGAGAAGGGAGTTGTCACATCGTGCAAACCAGTATAATAAGGAAGAAGATAGCGTAGGAACCCTTCTTCCACCTCCTCATTAGGAAAGCCCAATCTATATTCCCCGAATTCAGCATTGTAATCCTTGATTGTAAGATAGCCACTCTGATAGAGCACAGAAATTGGATTATTAGAAACGACATCAATACTATTCAAAACGTCAGCCGTAGAAACTTCTTCTGTCAGATGTGGCAGAACATAGTCATCACGCTTCAACAGTTCAACAAGATAAGATGGTGTTCCTGTCTCAAACCAGTAACTACCAAACTGTAATCGTTCAAAAGTATTTAAAAGACTGAATGGATTATAGATACCGATACCATTCTCAACAAAATGATAACCATCATAACGTTTCTTCAATTTGGCAAGCGTTTCTTCTTCACTCAGTTTATTCTTGATAGCCAATGCACGGATAGGCTCGCCAAAATAACGTACAACCTCGTCCTCTGTCATACCACATAATGCTTGGTATCTCGCATCCATTGAGAGGTCCTGTAGATTATTCAAATCACTAAATACACTCACTTTTCCGAACTTCGTAACACCCGTGAGTAGAGCAAAACGTATATAACGATCCTGCGACTTCAGGGCACCATAAAATCCTTTTAAAATCCCACGATATTCGTTTTGCAGCTCTTCATTACCAATAGCTTGCAACATTGGCTTATCATACTCATCAACAAGAATTACCACAGGGTGGCCTGTCTTTTCATAAGCATATCGAATGACATACTCAAAACGAGTAGCAAAAGACTTTGCAACTGGGTTCTTACCATACAACTGCTCCCAGTCATTAAGGTTGGCTTCCAACTTGTCAGTCAAGGAGTCAACTGTATTATAACGTTCTGTATTTAGGTCAAGATGTAAGATAGGATGACATTCCCAATCTTTTTCCATTTCATCTATTGCCAAGCCTTTAAACAAATCCTTCCGTCCTGAGAAATAGGCTTCAATCGTGGAAACGAGCAGACTCTTGCCAAAACGACGCGGGCGGCTAAGAAAGTAATACTTTCCTCTTTCAGCCAACTCATATACCATCTCCGTCTTGTCAACATACACATAGTTTTCTTTTCTTAAACTTTCAAAACTCTGTATACCGATAGGATATTTCATAATCGTCTCCTTCTCTTTTAATGGATGATACCGCAAAGATACATATAATATTCCGAATAAATGACTATAAGCCCCTCTTCCAATTTTTTCATGTTATAGCTTCACACGGTGCCTACTGATAGTAAACGCATTTCATGCTGTACCTTAACACAGAATTAAAAGGGCATATACAGAGGCTAAAACAAAATTCTCCTACATCTTATGAGTCAACAGAAAGACAGATATAAGGCGGTGATAAAATATTACATAAAACGGCCATCAATGAAAAAAGGATGCTTTAAAGAAACCTCAAAAGCATCCTTTTCTTTTATATGATAAGGTCATTTTACTGCATATCGTAAACTACCTGCATCAGTTTTTTACCTAACGCATCAGCAGCTTCCACGGTGTTAGCCTCGCTGTAAACACGAATAATAGATTCTGTGTTTGACTTACGAAGATGAACCTAAGTAGGAAGATTATGGAACAGGTAAGAGACTTAAACATGGAGGATGACAATATGCAGGTGGTGCTGTCTGCTATCAGCGGAATAAGCAAGAGAATTAAGGAAGTACACAGACACACAAGCCGCTCTTTGCCGGTGAGCACTTCCTCACAAGTAAAGAAGTATGCGAAAGGCTGTATATCAGCCCAGCCCCCTGCAGAGCTATCGGGACAAGAGGATTATTCCCTATACACAGTTCGCAGGAAAGTTACTCTATAAGGCTTTAGATTTGGAGAGGCTGCTGGAAGAGAATTATAGCGCATAGACAGGAGAAAACTCTTTTATCATATAGGAATTGCATCCATCATGTGTTTTATGAGAAATACGTGACGGATGTTTTTTCATGTTTTTGCCGTTTGCCATGTATGAAACGTAGAAAACGATACGAATATTTGCAGATAAACACCAACCTCTCAAGAAATCGTGAGAAAATTCCTTAGATGGGACATACGGACACATACATGTCAAAACGAACAACTATGAATATGCCCAAAGGTCAATTAGTCTGCATTTTACGGTGGTTTAATTGTTAAATTTTAGATTCCCATTGATATTTCAGGTAAGATTCTTGCACTCTAAAGAATAAAAGACTATATTCGCATAAACAACCATTAGATATTCTTATATATGTTATATAGATATTGTAAGAAGATGGTACAAAAATTGGAATTATCCTGACGTAAATTGTCCAAAGTCCCTATGAAAAAGTATTTATACATTCTTTCTTTTTGTTTTTTGCAATGTGCACTAACGGGCTTTGCACAGAACAAACATACCTCAATATCAGATACAATAAATCTTTCTGAAGTAACTACATTAGCAGAAAGACCATTTGTTCAACATAAAGCTGACAGAATGATAGTTAGTGTAGAACATAGTAAATTGTTAAAGGCACGTTCTCTTTCTAATATTTTGAATTTGATTCCGGGTGTAAATTATGATGGAGAAGGTGGAATTACCATTATGGGCAATGGTATCAAAATATATGAAAATGGAAAATTGGTAAGGTTAAGTGGGGCGCAGCTCAAAAGCTATTTATCATCCTTGCGCGGTAATGATATAAAGAATTTGGAGTTGCTGCCTCAGGCAACAGCCGGGTATGATGCAGAAGGAGGCACGGCTGTTCTTGTTATTAACCGGCAGAAGAAACATGAGTACGGACTATCAGGTTATGTGGGCAGTGAATACGAACGGAAAAGCAAGAATCTATTTTCGGAATTTGCAGGGGTAACCTATTCGTGGGGTAACGTTGCTCTTTATGCTAATATGGCGTTAGGGCAGTCGGCAAATCATAGTAAGATATCCGAAAGCGACTATGGACAAAACATTACCATCAATAGTATGTCTGAATCTACAGATAAAAGTCTTTATTATAGACCTAAGTTAGGCTTTGACTTTTATATTTCTCCGAAGCATTATTTAGGCGTAGAATGGGCGGGCAACTATTCAAAGGATTATGCCAATGCCTGTTGGGTTCATTCTACTATTACCGACAATAGTCCTTATCAAACAAGTATTAGGAGTTATGCACCATATACATTAAAGCCTAATACCAATAATGTTACATTAAATTATGAATGGAAAACAGATACACTAGGCAGTAAACTGAACCTTATTGCAGATTATGTAGGAGAAAGAGAATATGATTTGTACGAGTATGAGAATAAATACACCCAAGGTATAGGTGGGGATAGTATTATATCTAAATCGCAATCTTCATTCGAATACATCAACATCTGTAGTGCACAGGTAGATTTTACAAAGTTCTTCAACCGTCATCAGTTTACTCTTGGTACCAAGTATATCAATTCCTGTATCCATTATGATAATAAGCTATATCTCGGAAACACGACTTTAGGAGGAATGTTATCGGAAGATGTTGACCAATGGGATGATTTCTGTTATGTTGAGCGACGATATGCGATATATGGAATGTACAGGTACTCCTCACGACCTTGGGATTTTCAAGTGGGACTACGTGACGAATATACAGAATGGAATACCCAACAAAGAGTTAGAACCCAATTACATAACAATCAAAAAGGCAATAATATCTTCCCGTCTTTCTTTGTGAGAAAAGGTATGGGGCAAGGGAATGCCCTGTCGCTTAGTTATACGCAATCGATAAACCGTCCGTCGTATCAGATGGTAAATCCATTTGTTTTTCATCTGTCCGAAACATCTTATAAGGAAGGTAATCCTAATCTGAAAGGCGAATTGCTGTACAATGCAGCACTACAATTCGTTTTGAAGTCAAGATCAGTTTTCTCGTTATCTGCTCTTTTTATTGATAGGAAAATCAATGAAGTATACGAACAGATGAACGAACGACAAACACGCTACACATTAAGAAATGATGGCAATTTAAAGAAATTAGCTTTATACATAGAATTTCCTTTTACGTGTGGTCTATGGAATAGCAGAAGTAATGTCGAACTAAGTGAGAACTTCTATCGGAACAGTACCAAACGTGTTAATGACTTTGGGCTTATCCTGTCAAGTTTTAATCGTTTCAGGTTGTCCAAGCAACTTACTGCAATGGCTAATTTACACTATATCAGGCATTATAAACAACTTTATCTTATTCAGAAATCAGATTACCTTGGAGTAGATATAGAGGGGGATTATAGTTGTTTGAAAGACAAGCTGAATATCAATTTTGGTGTAAAAGACTTGCTGAATAGCAGAGGAAAGAACCAACAAATATTCAAGAACGGTGACTTTGAGCACCGTACAGACTTTGATTTCATTTCCCGAAAATTCTTTGTCAGCGTAACATTTAGTTTTTCTACCGGGTCAAAACATGCAATCCAGCATGATAAGATACACTCTAATGAAGAAGAAAAAGATAGAATATAATGAATAACTTCCCTTTTATTAAGCAACATAATGCGATGGAGTGTGGAGTTGCATGCCATGCGATGGTATGTAATTTTTTAGAATAGAATATCTTTCTAAAATTTGCTTTGCAACCACAGAAAGCGTCTCATGACTTGGTATTAATGAAACAGCTTTACAACTTGGATTACGAACCATCAGCGGAAGAATCAGTATTAATAAACTTTGGGAGGCTCATTACCCCTGTATCCTCCACTGGAATCAAAATCATTTTGTAGTACTGTACAAGGACAAGAAGGGAAATACATTCTACATTGCTGATCCTGCTAAGGGACTTGTTAAATACTATCTCAAAGAATTTAAGAAGCACTGGGTAAGCACACAATCGAACGGTGAGGAAAAGGGTATCGCTATGTTCTTAGAACCTACTCCTGCATTTTATGAAAAGAAGATGGACGAAGAACCTAAAGAGGAACACTCGTTTAAGTTCCTCTTTGGTTACATTAAGCAATATCGTAAGTATTTCGGTCAAATTGTTTTAGGCTTACTCGTTGGCAGTCTGCTGCAGCTTATTCTGCCTTTACTCACACAATCAATCGTAACTATTCAGCGGTATTGATCAGTCAGTATTCTCTCCTCTAAGTCTTCGTATAAAGGCTATAAAGAAGCCCATTTCCCTACTGATGGAAGAGGGTCGAAGGTGTTGGCAGACAAGTTTAGCGATAGCTTAGAACGGATGACTGCCGTTACCGACCGCCATAGCGCATACTTTGCACTCCATTTTCTCAATCATCAGGTTTGTCTTGCACACTTGTTCCGTGGACTGCAATATCTCTCAAAGTTGAACACTGAACAAGAGTGGTCTGAGAAGTAACCAATCTTTTCCGTGAGCCCATTCACGAGCGAAACACCAATCCAAATGGTGTTATAGACAAGGTATCATGGATTGAACGTTTGGATAATCTACTCAAACAGAATATAGAACGGCTTGGTAAAAAGTTTATTACGTTCAGAAAAGGTTTGGTCAAATGCAGAGACTACATTTTCAAAATCCTTGAAAATCCGATGATCCCATCTGACAATAACGGAAGCAAACGGGGAATACGCAAGCTAAAAATCAAACAGAAGAACTCCTGTACATTTCGTTCTAACTTCGGAGCAGACGCTTTTCTTGAACTTCATTCGGTTGTAGAAACAGCTAAGAAACACGACAAAACACCATATAATACGATTCAAGCTTTATTTAAGGTTTGATAAATTGATATGCACTGTATAATATCGGGGAGCGCTGAATAACGCAAGTTCAACATAGAACTGCAATCCCAAGTGTTGGTGTAGCTTAATAATCTATACCTGAAAACATAGAGACCCTTGGGGCGAGAAGCCCCCATGAGAGGAAAATCAACAAGCAATGTATAAAAACAAGAAAGGGAGACCTCTGTCTCCCAAAGATTAATTAATTTTGCATTGCAATATACAAACAATTAACCACAAATCTCATACCTATATTGTAAGGGATGCCTTTGAAAATATAGTTGGCTGCATCAGGAGTTTTCATTGGGATAAACACAAGACTCTTCCTATCGAAAAAATATATGGGATAAACCCACTAAATGCTATTCACCAGGAAAGTAAATATAATTTTTGGCATATCAGACGCTTTGCCGATGCAAAGGATTCGGGAATATCAACATTGACATTGTTCAAGCGATTAATGGCATTAGCAGTAAAGCCGATAGTTGAGGACAAGTACAGCTATATGATTGCAGAGATTGACAGCAAACTATTGAAAGTAATGAAGGTGTTGAGATTTGGTACAAGTCAAATCGGAAAATCCATCGACTACCTGACATCCGAGACCATTCCTGTATGTTTCAGCAAAAGAGGTATTATGGGTTTCTTTTCCAAGTATGGTGAACTTTGCAAGGCAGCATGATTACACTTTTGTGTAATATTTCAGGCAACAAATTCAGAATTACACAAAAGTGTAACGATATAATTTGGAGATATAAATATATTTGCAATAGAAATAATCAAGTCGACAAGATTATAAAAACAGACCAAACTGTATAAAGGAAAGCAATGCCTTAAGCTGTAAGACGGCATTCTGACCAGACAGAAAAGAAAAGGGGTAGATGTCGAAAAAACTACGAGTAGACAATTTAAAAATCGTTTTTTAAAACCAACAAGTAATATTGGACGTATAGAATGATAAATAAATTTTAATAGGATTAGTATTATGAACGATAAAATAATATTTTCTTTGATTTGCTTTTCCCTTTGTAGTATGGGGCTACATGCTCAAAGAAAAATAGAAGGCAATGTGAAGGATTCTCAAACAGGTAAAAATATTGCTTTTGCAAATGTGACTTTGCAATTACAGGCCGATACAACAAAGAACTATTCTGGCTCATTAACGGATTTAGAAGGAAATTTCTCTTTAGATAATGTTCCTACGAAATCTTATAGAATTGTCGTGTCTTATTTGGGGTATAAGACAATAAAAGAAAATATCGTTTTATCAGACTCCTCTCGTTTAAACAGAAATTATTCTTTACAACCATTAGCTGTAGAATTAAAGGAGACAGTAGTAACGGCAAATAGAAATATACAACATATCGATCATAGATCTATCACTTTTACCAGTGAGCAAATAAAGCATGCTCAGGTGGGTAGAGACTTGGTCAAGGATATTCCAGAAATAAGAGAAGATGCCTTAACAGGAACTTTAAAGAATGTTGATGGAAAAGCTCCTTTTATCCTTATCAATAACATTCGTTCTTCTGAAGTGGATCTTAAAGCCCTAAAACCAAGTAATATAAAGTATATAGAATATTATGATATACCACCAGCGCGATATGCTACAGCTAGTTCTGTTATAAATGTTATTACAAAAACATTATGAAATCCTATCGTCAATCATAACGAATTGTAAATCAATGAGATGCGGAAATACCGTTATTACATCAGTTATTAAAATCGCACTTGTAATTTAAGTGCAAAGATAATAAACATCTCTCATACTACATATAATTATAAGAGAAATATTATTAGAAATCATTATTTTAGTAATACAGAAAAAGGAGGGATAATCCATAAATGGATTCCCTCCAAACCTTGCTGTGTAGCATAGCTAATTTTGAGATGCTTGTTCTTTACTCATATACTCTAATAACATTCCTTTAATCACCTTCTCCTTATCATCAGACTTGGAGTCGATAATTTCTTTCACGTTATCTTCGGTAAGTTTGCCTATAGCTTTCAAGACAACCTGATAGCCACTTTCCATACTCAATTCTGAAACGACTTTAATTAGATATCGCTTCTTAATGAACTTTTCATCAAACTTCTTACGAGCAGCGATAAGAAAAGCCTTTGCCCGCTCTATATCATACCCCTCTTTTGCATTTCCTCCATTCATGATGATAGAAAAAGTTTTCTTCCCTAACTCCCCTTTACGGAAGTAGAGGATGAGACCAATGGTTGTACTCTTATAGCCCTCCTTTGCAAGAGAACTGGAAAAAGTAGCAATCTCATTATCTGGGTTAAACATATGCGCACCAAATGCCCACTCTGATGCAACCCAAGGATAAGTCTCATTATTGATTCTTGCAATTAGGTTTTGTGCACCAATACCACTGTAATCTTTCATGAGAATGATATTATGCTTATCCAAACCAAGTTTGTTAGCTACTTCATAACGATGCTGTCCATCTATGATGACAACATAATTAGAGGCATCTTCATCCTTAATCGGTTCGCCCGTAATGGGATTAGCCAAGTGAACTTGATCTGCTCCATTACTGATGACTTCTTCTCCATTGATATAAACCAGCGGAGTAAGGTTCATCCCAAACTCTTTGAGAGATTCCTCCTTTTGCTTGAGATTTTTCTTACTGGTTGGTCTGTTACCTAGGATAAAAGCCACCTTTTTACCACTCTCTTCAAGATCTGCCAAAGAACACAGCTGCAAATCAGAGCTTTTTAAAAACTTTTTCATAATAATTGTTTTATAATTATGACAAGCAAAATTACCTGCCTAGACAGCAAGGTGCTCTGATTGCATTGCAAAGATACGAAATCATTGCGAATTATTACTTCTAAAGCTGATTATTTTCTCAAAAAAGTGTTTCCCTGTCCAATTAGGCATATATGCAGGAAGCTCAAAACAATAATAAAAACCTGATAACCCTATTACTTCCCCTAAAGCTATATATAGCAACTACCGAAAACCACCTTTCCCCATTCTCAAAAATACAGATGCAGCAACAAAACGAAAATACAGTAGTACACACCTTTCAGAAGTATGCCCCCTCTACCATTAGTCGCACATCTGCCAACAGAACATAAGGGCTTTATCCACTAATCTGTTTTTATGCAAAACTCATGCACAAAGGCATACCCAGTTTGTCTCCCCCTCCACACAATACAAAGAGAAAAGAAAAATAGCAGAAGTTTCTACAGTGAAAAATAGGCTATGAATAAACCTCTATATAATCTTAGGGGATTTATGATGTGTAACAGGCTGGAAGTAGGAGTAATCCGCTTTCGGTCTGTTCTCATTTATGCCTATTTTCAATCAATATTCACTTAATCATTTACAGTTATGAACAACGTAACATTAATGCCTGCTATTGTGGCACAAAACAACAGAAACTTTGATTTCAGTAACATTGAAGATGCTGTAATCGTTGATGAAACATCAAGTATCAACAGCAGTATTTCTTTCCTCGAAGCCAACACCAACGCAATCTCACTTGATGAGCTTGCCAGTACATGTGTCGTCCCAACCTGGGGTAATCAAGAATTGACCATTGCACATCAAGACTTTATTAACTGTGTACATGATGCTGCCAAAGACTTCTATCATGGCGAGCAGATAAATAAACCTGCTATCCGTGTTTCTCATATAGTAAGAGGTAGAACACCTAACGCATTAGGCAAGAAAGCATCTGAACTTTTAGAATGTGAAAAGACACAGTTCTATCAGCGTATGGCGTTTGCTTTTACTATCCCAACGATTTATGAAACCTTGAATGGTCAGAAACTTGAACTTTGTGTGGGTGGAGTGCGTAATTACAACGACCTCAACCTTTATAGGGCAAGTAAAGGTGTAGAGAAGTTCTCTATTTTTGTAGGATGGAGAGTAAACGTGTGCAGTAACCAAGTACTAACAGGTGATGGTGTCAAACTATCTATTGAGGTAATGAGCATTCGTGACTTATATAAGAGTGTGATGGAGTTACTCTACCACTTCAATCCAGCTAAGGATATACACCTAATGCAGACTCTCTCAAATACTTCTCTCACAGAGACACAGTTTGCACAGATTATAGGTAGAATGAGAATGTACCAAGCCTTACCGCAAGGATATACCAAACAGATACCACGCTTGCTGATTACGGACAGCCAAGTGAACAGCGTATGTCGTGGCTATTACAGCAATTCTGATTTTGGAGCAAAGGATGATACTCTCTCTATGTGGGATTTTCATAATTTGCTTACAGAATCGAATAAGGGCAGCTACATTGATACTTATTTGCAGAGAGCAGTCAATGCTACGGAAGTGGCAGTTGGCATTAATAACGCCTTGCATGGTGATGAGAAATATAAATGGTTCATTGGATAAGTGAACTGTTGATTGAGAGCGGGGAGACATTCTGCAATGGGTGTCTCCCTTTTTATTAGTAAACTATACACACAACACGATGAATAAAGAGATAGACAAGGTTCTACACCTTATATATACTTTACAGGAGCAGTTATGCAATATGCCACACAGAGAGGGATGTCTTAAAATGCTATACCAGATAAGAAGCCTTATGGAGGATTTCGACAGTATGCTGACACCAGACCAACGAAAATACGGTATATACAGCAATGCTTATAAGGAGATATTCGCTAATGGCACAGGTCTTTCGCAATACGACAAGGTTTGTGCAACCATCTGCGAGGAAGAATATGCAGAACTGCCATTTTAACAACAACTTATTTCATACATTACAACTATGGACATGGATTTCAAGGTAGCGGAGGTAACGCTACAATACAAACCGACCTGCAAGAAACAAAGCAAGGTTTTTGGTTCAGAAGAAGCATATAATATCTTACTTCCTACATTCAAAGAGGGAACAATAGAGTACAGGGAATATGCTAAGGTGTTATATCTCAACCAAGCAAATGAAGTTATTGCTTATAACACGATTTCAGAGGGAGGACTGACAGAAACTGCCGTTGATGTGAGGATAATACTACAAGGGGCATTACTGACCAATGCCACGCAAATAATATTTGCTCACAATCACCCAACTGGTAACTTAAAGCCCAGCCCACAAGATGATATGCTTACAAGAGAACTACAGAAAGCTTGTCAGATTATGAGGATACGTTTTACTGACCATATAATCATGTCAGTAGATAGCTATTACAGTTATCGTGAAGAAGGGAGGATTTTGTGATGGAAACTAATTATGTCGTAATTCTTGATTTCAGTACAGCAACTGTAATTAAGATACATCTATCGAAAGAGCAGATTGAAGAATCCTACAGATATAATGACTTTGAAGAGTTCCTCTTTACACTTGAACCCAAATATGGTTTTCAAGTAAAAGACTGCTGTTGGATGATATGTGAGACATTGAAAGAGGAAAACTACCTCTGATTATATTCACTAATAGTAAAAGTGAACGTTATTCTGATAATCAACCACTTAACAAAGAGGCTATCAGAATTATGTTCACTTTCCTTATAAACCCAACATAAACGAATATTATTATGAGTTTGAAATATAGCAACACAACGGCAGACTATCTTGAATGGTCAGAAGCCATGAACTTAATACGTAGGCTGACAAAAGACAAGAACTATAAGATTTCACTTCTTATAGCGATTGGCTGTTTTACTGGATTAAGAATATCTGATATTCTAACATTACGTTGGAAGCAGATACTTGGTGTTTCAGAGTTTACTATAACCGAACGTAAGACAGGTAAGCAGCGAACTATACGCCTTAACAAAGAACTGCAATTGCATATTAAAGACTGTTACGAGCATATCAATCCTCTTGGCATTACAGCTCCTGTCCTTGTTAGTCAGAAAGGTACAGTTTTCACCGTGCAACGCATCAACGTAATACTCAAAGAACTCAAACAGAGGTACAGACTGAAAATAAAACATTTCAGCTGCCATAGTTTGAGAAAGACATTTGGAAGACAAGTTTATAACATGAATAGTGACAATGCAGAACTGGCACTGATCAAGCTAATGGAGCTTTTCAATCATTCATCTGTAGCTATTACCAAACGGTATCTTGGATTACGTAAGGAAGAAATCTTGGAAACTTACGACTGTCTTACATTCTAAGCAATGACATTTTTCAGAGAATAATTCTTTTATACACCCCATACTAAAAATGTCATCAAATGCAGAATAACAAACAAAAAAACACCCTTAAAATAGAAAAATCACTCTGTTATACAAACTTTTTGCAGGAAAGAAACATTTAATAAGAAAATTTATCTATCTTTGCAAGTGAATACCAAGTGCATCTATGTGCAGGTGTGCGTTATTAAGGATTCTATAAAAAGAGCGTTTGATATTATCCTTCACTGAAATGTGGAAGTTTCAAAGTACCAAGGATAATGGCAATACGCTCACGCATGGGATTATTGTACTCTTTTTCGTAAAGAGCATAATATATCTATCAGCGTGGGCTATTGTTTGTTGTTTGGTACAGGCACTTCCACAGCCTCAGTGAAATAACATTCAATAGTTCCCACGCTTTTTCCATTTACCTAAATATTAACCGCTTACTTCTGGGAAACAGTGAGCACAAGATACAAAATTATGAAGTGGTTGACTACCATTATTGTTGTAGCTATCATTGCTGGAATCTTAGGTGCACTAAACTCCAAGGATGGAGAAAAAGGAGAAGGATTCTTTTCTGGTGCTCTTGCTGGAGGAATGGGCTGTGGTTATGTGATTTTCGAAATATTTTTAGTCGTAGGTGGATTGATACTTTTATTTAAACTCTTCGGCTTTTTATTTGGATAAAACAACTACAACAATTTCCTGCTATGA
>QWCL01000523.1_pt1 | contig 14349 bp, 11 predicted proteins | sample 1972551 | NCBI WGS metagenome assembly QWCL01 (sample SAMN09866709, study PRJNA288562) | Human oral metagenome isolate term2_saliva, whole genome shotgun sequencing... | isolation source: mouth | host: Homo sapiens | place: USA: California
ATTTTTTACTAATTTTTTTAAAAATTATGATATAATAAAAAAAAGAGGTGGGATTATGATTAGTAAAGAAGATATAAAACAACTTGAAATTATTTTTCCCTTTTGGTTTGAACTAAATCAAAATGATAGAGCTAAAATAATTCTTTCAAGTCGGGTTTTATCTTTAAAAAAAGAGGCTATCTTTTTTAATTCACATGAATTAGATGGACTTCTATTTCTAAAATCAGGAAGATTAAGATTTTTTTTATCATCTTTAGAAGCAAGAGATTTACCTTTATACTATTTAAAAGATAATGAAGTAGAATTTTTTGAAGATTTTAATAATAAGCTAATTTCTCCAATTTTAGATATAGCTTTTGTTGTTGAAAGAAATAGTGAAGTTCTTTTAATACCTTGTAGTATATTAAATCTTTTTAGAAAAAAATATAGTATAATGGAAAGATTTTTACATGATTTAACAAGAGAAAAATTATCAAAATCCTTATTATCTTTACAGAATATTTTATTAATACCACTTAAGGAAAGGTTATTGAATTTTTTATATGGTCTGAAAAAAAATGAGATATCTTTAACTCATGAAGAGATTGCTAAAAAATTAGGAAGTTCTAGAGAAGTTATCAGTAGAAATTTAAAAATTTTAGAAAAAGAAAATTTCTTAAAAATGAATAGGAAAAAAATAATTATAATAGGTCGAGGTGAAGTATTATGAAAAAACCAATTATTGGAATTTCTGCAAGTATGATATTTGAAGAAAAAGATGAATTATTTTTGGGAGATAAATATTCCTGTGTTGCTCACTCTTATGTAGATGCTATTTATAAATCAGGTGGGATACCTGTAGTATTACCTATTTTAAAAGATGTTTCTGCAATAAGAGAACAAGTTAAATTATTAGATGGTATAGTTTTATCAGGTGGACGTGATGTGGATCCTCACTTCTATGGAGAAGAACCTTTAGAGAAATTAGAAGCTATTTTCCCTGAAAGAGATGTACATGAAACTGCTTTAATAAAGGCAGCTACAGACTTAAAGAAACCTATTTTTGCAATATGTCGTGGTATGCAAATACTTAATGTTGTTTATGGAGGAACTTTATATCAAGATATTTCTTATGCTCCTGGAGAACATATAAAACATTATCAAATAGGAACACCTTATCAAGCAACACATTCTATAAAAATTGATAAGAGCTCAACTTTATTTAGAATGGCAGATAAGTTAAAAATTGAAAGAGTAAACTCTTTTCACCATCAAGCTTTAAAGCAAGTAGCTAAAGGTCTTAAAGTACGTCGTACTCACGTAATCAAGACTGGAGAAGACGTAACTAAGTTTACTGAAGCAGTCCATAACGAAGCAAACGGTATCATTACTATCTCCTTTAAGGAAGATTTCCTTAAATCTGTAGTTGATTCTTCTGAGTTTGGTGGCTTGTAAGACTCCTCATGCTATACTCCCAAAAGATACACTTAAAGACTCATTACCATCTATACAAAAGGATAGTATCGTGACAGTATCCCCCGTTTGGCGTGATTTTTTTCAAGATTCGACGCTACAAGTACTTATTGATACGGCTCTGCAAAATAATCAAGACCTTAAAATAATGTTGCAGGAATTGGTTATCGCTAAGAGTTCTATTACTGCTAAACAGGGAGCAATGTTACCTTCGTTATCCGCAAATATTGGTGCAGGCGTATCTAAAATAGGTCGCTATACACCTGAGGGGGCTGGTAATATGGAAACGGATATAATACCTGGGCGGAAAATACCGACAATTATTCCAAACTTAGCTCCATCTCTTCAATTGGACTGGACTGTAGATTTATGGAATAAATTAAATAGTAGTAAGAAAGCTACAGTAGAGCGGTATCTCGCTTCAGAGGCAGGACAACGAGCCTTAAAAAGTCAATTAGTAGCAGATGTAGCAGAAAACTATTATATGCTGATGGCCTTAGATTGTAAGTTATCAGTCGTAAGACAATATATAGAATTACAACAAAAGGCTGTTAAAATTGCTCGTATTCAGAAAGAAGCAAATACCGATACACAATTGGCAGTAGAGAAATTTGAAGCTGAATTAGCAAAAGCACAAGCTGATGAGTATATACTACGACAATCAATAGCAGAAACAGAGAATAAATTGAATTTGTTATTAGGTAGATTCCCAACAGCTATAACGCGTACAAAAGCGGATTTTTTGACATTTCCAATGCCTAAAACTTCGTATATACTATCAACAAGTCATCTATTACAACGTCCAGATGTTGTGCAAGCAGAACATCAACTTGAGGCAGCTAAATTAGATGTGGAAACAGCACGCAAGGAGTTTCTCCCATCATTTAATCTATCCGCTGCAGTAGGATTAAATGCTTTTAATCCCAAGTATTTGCTTAGATTCCCAGAGTCTATAATGTTTAATATTCTAGGTGGTTTCACGGCACCTCTTATTAATAAAAAAGCAATTCAGGCTAATTTTTCTCAAGCGAATGCTTTGCAAATAGAGGCACTCTATAATTACGATAAAACATTGCTTACAGCTTTTATAGAAACAAGTAATTTACAATCTAAAATTACAAATATTGCTCGTCTTCAGCAGTTTAAATACCAACAAGAAAAGGCTTTAGAGAGAGCGGTTTCTGCAGCTCAGAAACTTTATCTTAATAATCGAGCAACCTATCTTGAAGTTTTAGATAGCGAACGAGGACAGTTAGACTGTAAAATGGAACTGATAGATGTTAAGTTACAACAATTATCATCTTTAATAGAGCTTTATGGTAAATACTTTTAGATAGATTGAACAATATTAATTTTTCAGTAACTTTTTTTCGAAAAAATTACTGAAAAATTTTTATATTTATGATAAATACTTTAATTTTGCAAAGAAAGTGACAATGTTTATACATAAAAAAATCGTAGAGGAAGCTATCACTTTCGATGATGTGCTTTTAGTTCCTTCTTATTCAGAAGTTTTACCGAACCAAGTTTCTTTAAAATCCAGACTTACGGATAAAATTACCCTTAATATTCCGATTGTTTCAGCAGCAATGGATACTGTTACCGAAGCAGATTTGGCTATTGCCCTCGCTCGTGTTGGAGGATTGGGGTTTATCCATAAAAATATGCCCATTGAAGAGCAAGCATCACAAGTAAATAAAGTGAAACGCTCCGAAAATGGTATGATTACTGACCCTGTAACTCTTACCAAAGATCATACTTTAGGGGAAGCAAAGGCGTTGATGGAGAGGTATAAAATCTCAGGACTTCCTGTGGTAGATTTTAATAATACTCTTATAGGAATTATTACTAACAGAGATGTAAAGTATCAAGAAGACCTATCCATCAAGGTAGAAAGTCTGATGACAAAGGAAAATCTAATCACTTCGGATCTTAATACAACCTTAGAAACAGCAAAAGAAATTTTATTGACGAATAGAGTAGAAAAACTCCCTATCGTTGATGAAAAATATAGATTAGTAGGACTTATCACCATTAAAGATATTGATAATCAATTAGAATATCCCAATGCTAATAAAGATAAAAATGGACGACTTATCGTAGGGGCAGGTGTAGGTGTAGGTGTTGATACAATGGATAGAGTATCTGCACTCGTAAATGCAGGGGTGGATATTATTACAATTGATTCCGCTCACGGACATTCCAAAGGTGTGATAGAGAAAATTAGAGAAATATGCAGAGAATTTCCAGATTTAGATATCGTAGGGGGAAATATCGTAACTGCAGAAGCTGCAAAAGACCTAATTGATGCTGGAGCCAATGTATTGAAAGTAGGTATCGGGCCAGGTTCTATTTGTACTACAAGAGTAGTGGCAGGGGTAGGGGTACCTCAGTTATCAGCGATATATAATGTATATGAATATGCTAAAAGTAGAAATGTATCCGTAATAGCAGATGGAGGTATTAAACTTTCTGGCGATATAGTGAAGGCTATAGCATCGGGAGCAAATGCTGTGATGTTGGGTTCATTATTTGCAGGTACAGACGAAGCCCCTGGTGATGAGATTATTTTTCAAGGTAGAAAATTCAAGTCCTATCAAGGTATGGGAAGTCTTGCTGCAATGAAGAGAGGGGGTAAGGAGAGATATTTCCAGGCAGAGGCTAAAAAATTTGTACCAGAAGGAATAGAAGGTAGAGTTCCATATAAAGGCAAGCTAGAAGATGTTGTATTTCAGTTGGTTGGTGGTATTCGTGCTGGTATGGGATACTGTGGAACGCCAGATATACAATCTTTACAAACAGATTCTAAGATGGTAAAAATCACAGGTAGTGGTCTGAAGGAATCTCATCCTCACGATGTAATTATCACTCAAGAAGCACCAAATTATTCACTATAATCAATACAAAAGACTACCCCTTTTTAGGGTAGTCTTTGTTATTTATTGACAAAATTAATTTACTACATTTCCCTTAATATAGAGTATGGTTCTACTATTTTCAGGGTCATTAGAATATACCTCAATATTTTTCATAAAAGGATTTACTAGGTTTGTATTGTAATGCACAGATATCTTTCCCGTTTTTCCTGGTGCAATTGGTTCTCTTGTCCAAGATGGACTAGTACAACCACAACTAGGTTTTACATTGCTGATAATGAGCGGTTTTTTTCCTATGTTTTTTACAATAAATTCTTTGTTTCCATCACTACCTTTTTTGATAGTCCCATAATCAATAGTCGTAGTGTTAAAATTAATAGTCTGTGCTGAAGCAACCCCTGCGAATCCGACGAATACAAGTCCTAAAAGCATTTTTTTCATTGTAAAATTGATTTTTTTAGATTTAAATTATACAGCAAATTTAAAGATAAAATTTTAATAGAACTAACTTATTTATGATTTTATAATAAAATTAAGAAAATACCTCTGTAAAGAGAAGTTAATTTTCGTTATGTAATCAAAAATATTTATTTTTGCAAATTAAAGTGTCAAACATAAATAAATTAAGATAATGCAAATCTCAGAAAAATATAATCCACAAGATACAGAACAAAAATGGTATAACTATTGGCTTGAGAATAAGTATTTCCATTCAGAACCGAATAAAAAACCAGCATATACCGTGGTGATTCCTCCCCCAAATGTTACAGGAATTTTGCATATGGGGCATATGTTGAATAATACTATTCAAGATGTTTTAGTAAGAAGAGCAAGAATGAATGGATTTAATGCTTGTTGGGTGCCTGGGACAGATCACGCCTCCATTGCGACGGAAGCTAAGGTAGTTGCCAAATTGAAATCTGAGGGAATTAATAAATCTGATATTAGCAGAGAAGAATTTCTAAAACACGCTTGGGATTGGACGCATAAATATGGCGGAACAATCTTAGAGCAACTTAAAAAATTAGGGTGCTCTTGTGATTGGGAGAGAACTCGCTTTACTATGGAGCCGAAATTGAGTCAGCAGGTGATAAAATCTTTCGTTGATTTGTATAATAAAGGACTGATTTACCGTGGTTACAGAATGGTCAATTGGGACCCTGAAGCAAAAACTAATATTTCTGATGAAGAAGTTATTTTCAAAGAGCAAAACGGAAAACTTTACTACTTAAAATACCAAGTAGAAGGCACGGAAGAATTTCTTACGGTGGCAACAACGCGTCCAGAAACTATTTTCGGAGATGTGGCGATTTGCATCAATCCTAATGATGAGAGATACACTCATTTGAAAGGGAAAAATGTTATTGTGCCTATCGTAAATCGTGTAATTCCTATCATTGAAGATGATTATGTGGATATAGAGTTCGGAACTGGAGCGTTAAAAATCACTCCTGCCCACGATGTGAATGATTATGAAATCGGTCAAAAACATAATTTGCCGATGATAGATATTCTTGATGATGATGCGAATCTGAATGAGCATGGACTTCACTATGCAGGGAAAAATAGATTTGAGGTAAGAAAAGCTATTGCCAAAGAGTTAGAAGAAAAAAATCTTTTGCTCAAAGCTGAAGATTATGTCAATAAAGTAGGAACTTCTGAAAGAACGGGAGCAGTGATAGAACCTAAAATATCCCAGCAATGGTTTCTCAAAATGTCAGAGATAGCCCAACCTGCTTTGGATGTGGTGATGAATGATGAAATTAAATTCTATCCAGAGAAATTTAAGAATACTTACAAACATTGGATGGAGAATATCCGTGATTGGAATATTTCTCGCCAGTTATGGTGGGGACAACAAATCCCTGCATACTATTACGGAGAGGGAGAGCATGATTTTGTAGTCGCTGAAAACATAGAACAAGCCCTAATTTTAGCAAAAGAGAAAGCTCAAAATCCTCATTTAGAAATCGCTGACCTTCGCCAAGATAAAGATGCTCTGGATACTTGGTTCTCCTCTTGGTTATGGCCAATGTCCGTTTTTGATGGGCTTTCAGCACCAGAAAATGAAGACATAAATTATTACTATCCTACGGCTGACCTTGTTACGGGACCTGATATTATCTTCTTCTGGGTGGCTCGTATGATTATGGCAGGATTAGAATGGAAAGGGCAAGTTCCGTTCAAAAATGTGTATTTTACGGGGATAGTAAGAGATAAACAACGCCGAAAAATGTCTAAATCTCTTGGTAATTCACCAGACCCGATTGAATTGATGGATAAATATGGAGCAGATGGCGTTCGTGTAGGGATTTTATTGAGTTCAGCAGCGGGAAATGACCTTCTTTTTGATGAAGATTTGATGTTGCAAGGGCGAAATTTTGCCACGAAAATATGGAATGCATTCCGATTGATACAAGGTTGGAACAAGGAAGAAAAAGCCATTTCCCCAGCGGAGCAAGAAACCATAGATTGGTTTGAAAATCAGCTTAACAAAACTATTGTGGAGATTTCTGAGCAATTTGATAAGTTCAGAATTTCCGATGCTTTGCATTTGATTTATAGACTTATTTGGGACGATTTCTGTGCTTGGTATTTGGAGGCAATAAAACCAAACTACGGAGAGGCTATCTCTACAGAAGTTTATCAAAAAACCATCGCATTCTTTGAAGAATTGATGAAACTTCTTCACCCATTTATGCCATTCCTTACGGAAGAGCTTTGGCAGAATATCGCGGAGAGAAGCAAAGAAGAAGCATTAGTAATTGCTCAACAAAAAAAGGCTGACGACTTTAATGAGGAAACTATCAAGAACTTTGATTTTGCGAAAGAACTCATCTCTGGAGTAAGAAATTACCGACAAAGCAAGGGCATTTCACCAAGGGAAAGTGTAGAACTATTTACTAATGCTACTACTTTCATTAACGAAGCTGTGGTAAGGAAGTTAGCCAATGTTTCTGAAGTGCATTTTGCTGAAAAGACCGATAAACCAAGCTTTACATTCTTGGTTGGGGCTACGGAAATATCTATACCGCTCAGCGAGAACCTTGATTTAGCCGAAGAGAAGAAAAAAACAGAAGAGGAAATTAAATATCTGAAAGGCTTCTTGGTATCGGTAGAGAAAAAGCTCAGCAATGAGAAATTTGTAGCCAATGCAAAACCTGAAATTGTAGAAAATGAACGCAAGAAGGAAAAAGATGCTCAAGAAAAAATCGCAATTTTAGAAGAGAAGCTAAAAAGTTTATAAGAATAGAATGAGGTGATGAATACTTTGTTACCTCATTTTTTTAATATTTTTATTTATGGCAAAGAAAACAATACAATCAATAGAGCCTAATATCGCTGATTTAGCAAATGGTTGGCTTAGAAGTTATGGATTAGATTATAAATTAGAGCAAGAACCTCTTAGCGATGAGATAGACAAAGCTCTAATGTATTATTTCTCTAAAAGTGGAGGAACAGGAGGAAATCGCCCTGATGCTAAATTGCTGTTAGAAAATCAATATGGCGAAAAATTTCCTGTTTTAATTGAGTATAAAGGTAAAAAAGACGCCCTTGTAAAATTAGATAAAGATGGAAATGTAGATAATCGTACAGCTAAAAATGAATCTAATTTTAAGCATATCAACAGTTATGCTGTGAATGGTGCGGTACATTATGCTAATGCTTTATTACATCATACGAGTTATACTGATATTATTGCTATTGGTATGACGGGAGAAAAAGATGAGAAAGGGAATATTAGACATCAAATAGGAGTATATTATGTTTCTAAATCTAATTTAGGGATAGGGCAGAAAGTCGAGGATTTCACTGATTTTTCATTCTTAGCCAAAGAAAATTTTGATAGTTTCATTACTAAAGTTAAAGATTTAACGCTTTCTCAAGAAGAATTAGAAAGAATAAAAGAAAAGCGTGAAAGAGAAATTGATACCAGTCTTACTAAGCTTAATAATGATATTTATCAAACAGAAAAAGGTTTAGGAGAGAATGACCGCGTGTATCTTGTAGCGGCTTCTATCATTGCTACAATTGGTGTTGCTGGGAAAGTAAAACCATTAGAAAAAGAAGAACTGAAATCTTCTACTGAAATAGGCAGTCGCGATGGAGATATTATTATTCGTAAGATAGAAGCTTTTTTTGAAGAAAAACATTTACAAAAAGACAAAAAAGCCCTCATCATCAGAACACTTTCTAATACACTTCTTACTGAGAATATCAATAAGCCACACAATGGAGAAAGTCAGCTCAAAAGAGTTTTCACTAAGATAGTAGATGATTTAGGAATTTATTATAAAATTGGTTTGACTACCGATTTTACAGGTAAGTTATTTAATGAGATGTACTCGTGGCTCGGTTTTTCCCAAGATAAACTAAATGATGTGGTGCTTACACCATCTTATGTTGCTACTTTACTTGTAAAGTTGGCAAGGGTAAATAAAGACAGCTTTGTTTGGGATTTTGCTACGGGGTCAGCAGGTTTGCTCGTTGCAGCGATGAATGAAATGCTCAAAGACGCCAAAGAAAATATCCACTCTCCTGAAGAATTAAGAGTAAAAGAAGCCCACATTAAAGCCAAGCAGTTATTGGGCTTGGAGCTACTTTCCAGTGTGTATATGCTTGCTATCCTTAATATGATTATGATGGGAGATGGTAGCTCCAACATCATTAATAAGGACTCTCTTGTTGATTTTGACGGAAACTACGGTTTTGGAAATACACAAGACAAATTCCCTGCCGATGCCTTTGTGCTAAACCCTCCTTATTCTGCTACGGGTAACGGAATGAACTTTGTAGAGACAGCTCTTGATATGATGAATAAAGGCTACGCCGCTATCATTATACAAAACTCCGCAGGGAGCGGAAAAGCAAAGGAAATCAACCAACGCATATTGCAAAATCATACACTTTTGGCAAGTATCAAAATGCCAATAGATTTATTCATTGGGAAATCCAGCGTTCAGACGAATATCTATGTTTTTAAGGTAGGAGAGAAACACCACGCCGACGAGGTAGTGAAATTCATAGACTTCTCTAATGATGGCTACACCCGTACCAACCGCAAAAAAGCCAGCAATAACCTAAAAGATACAGACAATGCACGGGGTCGTTATGAAGAACTCGTGAATCTTGTCCGTTTTGGGAAATCTAAACTGAATTTATTGAGCGAAAAAGAATATTTTGAAGGAAATATAGACCCTAAAAATGGTGCCGACTGGAACCAAACCGCTCCCATAGATACCAAACCTACCTTAGAAGACTTTAAGAAAACCGTAAGCGACTACCTCGCTTGGGAAGTCTCTAACCTCCTAAAAAGACAAGACAAAACCAATGAACAGCTGGGAAAGTAGAAGCCCATTTAACACAAAAACTACAACAAGTTAAATGGGCTGAGTTTAATTATGATGATCTGTTTCAAGTAATAAGTGGAAATAAGATTAAAAATAAAAATGAATTACCGATAGAAGGTAAATATCCTGTATATTCATCAGATTCTAATAATAATGGAATAGTAGGTTATACAGATATTCCTACTTACATTTGTGATGAAAGTAATAATATTTATGTAGTTTTTGGAGATCATACAAGAACATTTAATATTGCAAATGAAAGTTTTTCAATTTTAGATAATGTAAAAGTATTGAAGCCATTAAAAGAAATTAGTTTAAAACAATTACTATTTGTTGTGTCTTCTTGGAAAAAGGAAATTCCCAATTTAGGATATGCAAGACATTGGAAAATAGCAAAAATTCAAAAAATCTCTCTTCCTGTAAAAAAATATAGAGAAATAGATTTTGCATTTATGGAGGATTTCATCTCGCAGCTCGAGGCGTGCCGCCTCTCGCAGCTCGAGGCGTATTTATTAGTTACAGGACTAAAAAATTACACTCTTACACCCGCCGAGGAGCAAGCCCTCACAGACTTCCAAAATGGAAATATCAAGTGGGGAGAGTTTAAGGTAGTGGATTTGTTTGATGTGAGAAATACAAGAAATATTTTATCTAGAGATATTATTGAGAATAGTGGAGATATTCCTTATTTATCAGCAAGTCGTGAGAATAATGCAGTTAGCTCTTATATTTCTTATAATAAAGAATTTTTAGATAAAGGTAATTGTATTTTTATTGGAGGAAAGACTTTTGTAGTAACCTATCAAGAAAATGATTTTTATTCAAATGATAGTCATAATTTATCATTACATCTTAAAGATGGAAAAAATATAACGAAATTAAATCATTTATTTATGGTTTCTTGTATTTATAAAAGTTTGAGTAGTAAGTATTCTTGGGGGAATAGCATTAGTAATAAAAAGATACAAACAGATTTTGTAATATTTCCTATTACCAATAATATTCCTGATTATCCAATGATGGAAACCCTCATTTCGGCGGTACAAAAATTAGTTATCAAAGATGTAGTAGAGTATGCTGACAGAAAGATAGAAGCCACAAGAGAGATTATTCATAAAAAATAATTTTATTACTTTTGTGAGTGGTGATTTTACAGAAACCTTTGGATTATTTATTAAAGTATATGACGAAAACTCGCCACCCTTTGGGTGGCGAGCTGTTATAACCAAATAAATAGTTAAAAAATGAAAAAAAGATGAAAAAATTAATTTAATTTGTTGTAAAATAGGTTATTTCTTAACCAAAACTTCGTCTATCATTCCGAAATTTTTTGCCTCTTCGGAGGTCATCCAATAGTCTCTATCCGATGCCTTTTCTACCCAATCATAGGTCTGCCCAGAGTGTTCGGAGATAATATCGTAAAGTTCTTTTTTCAGTTTTAGCATTTCTCGAAGGTTGATTTCCATATCCGAAGCCACCCCTTGAGCCCCTCCCGAAGGTTGGTGTATCATCACTCGGGAGTGTCTTAGTGCAGACCTTTTACCCTTTTCACCAGCTACCAAAAGTACTGCTCCCATAGATGCCGCCATTCCTGTGCATATAGTGGCTACATCAGGTTTTATGATTTGCATCGTGTCGTAGATACCAAGGCCAGCATATACGCTACCTCCTGGGGAATTTATGTAGATTTGTATATCTTTTGCAGGGTCGGCACTTTCAAGGAAAAGTAGCTGTGCCGTTACAATATTAGCAACTTGGTCGTCTATTCCTGTACCAAGGAAAATGATTCTGTCCATCATCAGACGTGAAAAAACATCCATCTGAGCCACATTCATTCGCCTTTCTTCCATAATATAAGGTGTGAGATTCATTGGTGAAAACATTCCCATATACTCGTCCGTTGCCAATCCCGAGTTACCCAAATGTTTTACAGAAAAATCCCTAAATTCTTTTTTAATGTCCATAAATAATTAATTATGAGGCAAAGATAATCAATTTTATCAAAGAAAAAAATAAAAATCTATCTTAAATTTACTAAAAATCACCATCTGAAAACTCTTTATAATTCATTGTTTTTCATTTAAATATTGATAATTTTTAAAGTTATTTATATGAAAATCAGATAAATGTGTCCATAAGGATAAAATATTAAAAGGCATTATATCTAAAACTAAAATTAAATTCTTATTTTTGACAAAAATTTCATAATGGCAGAAGAAAAAGATAAAAAGACCAATGACAAGATAGAAGATAAAAAGAAGGCTCTCTCCCTTATTTTAGAGAAATTAGACAAAACCTATGGTAAGGGGACGGTGATGACTCTCGGTAGCGACTCCGTAGATGCTTCTATTGAGGTAATCCCTTCTGGCTCTCTAGGGCTTGATATTGCACTTGGAGTGGGAGGCTATCCTAAGGGGAGGATTATAGAAATCTTTGGACCAGAATCTTCAGGTAAAACAACCTTAACTTTGCACGCTATTGCTGAAGCCCAAAAAATGGGGGGAACGGCTGCTTTCATTGATGCAGAACATGCTTTTGATAGTATCTATGCAAAAAAGTTAGGTATTAATCTTGATGAGTTGCTCGTCTCTCAACCAGACAACGGTGAGCAGGCATTGGAGATTGCCGATAGCCTTATCCGTTCGGGAGCAATAGATATTGTAGTGATAGATTCCGTAGCGGCACTTACTCCAAAAGCTGAGATAGAAGGTGATATGGGAGACTCCAAAATGGGGCTACACGCGAGACTAATGTCTCAAGCATTGAGAAAATTAACAGGAACTATCAATAAAACGAATTGTACAGTGATTTTTATTAACCAATTGAGGGAAAAAATCGGTGTAATGTTCGGAAGTCCAGAGACAACAACGGGAGGTAACGCCTTGAAATTCTATGCATCTGTGAGGATAGATATAAGAAAATCAGGCTCACCAATAAAAAATGGAGAAGAGGCAATCGGTAGCCATGTGAAGGTGAAAATTGTGAAAAATAAAGTAGCTCCTCCGTTTCGTCAAGCTGAGTTTGATATAATGTATGGTGAAGGAGTGTCCAAAGTAGGAGAAATCCTTGATACAGCAGTAGATTTGGATATTATCAAGAAAAGTGGTTCTTGGTTTAGTTATGGAGATACCAAGTTAGGACAAGGTAGAGATGCCGTGAAGGATATAATAAAGGATAATCCAGAATTAACAGAAGAATTAGAAAATAAAGTAAAAGAGGCTATTGCTAATAAAAAGAATTCATAGTTTTTAATTTTTTTTATTTTTATATTTTTTTTAATTTTTTATTATTTGTTATTAAAAAATAAAGGCTCCAATTTTGGAGCCTTTATTCTTGTTATGAAGTGTTAAAATGTTATTTGTTTGTAGTTTCTTGTCTTTGTTTTTTTTGTAATTTCGCCAATCTCTCCACTTGCTCTGGTGTTAGTGCCGAAGCCGAAAGTTTGTAAGGGTTGATGTCTTTTTCCAAACTTTCTTTTTTCTTTTGTAAATCTTTGATTTCTGCTATTACGGAGGAATCACCTTTTTCTAGTTTTTGTATAAGTTGGTTATTTTTATCAATAAAAGCTTCGTATTCGTCCAGCCTTTTATCCCAATCTATCTTACCTTGTTTGGTAGTAGATTTTGGAGCATTTGGATCTTCGGAGCCATTATCTTCGGTTTGCTCTTTTGGTTGTTGATTTTGTTGGGTTGTAGTTTCTTCTACCAGTTTTTCTTCTTGTTTTCCGTTACAAGCAATTGTCATTATAGCTATGATTAGCGATAGGCAAATACTTTTTCTACTCATACTGTTTTACATTAAATTTTCTTGGCAAAGATAGCATTTTTTTCAGGAATATTATGTATTGATTTTTGTGTTATTGAGAAAAAATATTATTTTTGGCTGGACATTATCTAAGCCAATTTTTAATAATTTCCCAAAAGTTTTTACCGAGGAAATAGATTAGGGTAGAGGTTATCGCTCCTTTTATTGTGAAAAATATCAGCCCTATGATGCCAATTTTTTTGATATAGTTGAGTATCTTTGTTTTATTGTTATTCATAATGATTTGAATTTTCACAAAGGTATGTTATTTTTGTTAAATCTAAATAAAAAAGTAAATATTTATGGAAAAAGATATGCAAGTATGTGTATTTGAGGCAACTAGCTGTACCGAAATAGAGCCTATAAAAAATATATTAGATGAAAGAGGAGTGTCTTACTCTGTGCAGGAAATGGAAGATTCTGATATATTAAAATTAAAAGTAAATATCCTTGATGAGCAGAGAGCTTTTAAGTGGATTGATAAATATTTAGAAAATGTTGCTAAAAAATCCTATATTTTTCGAAAGGCTATTAAGGAGGATATTGAGAGTGTTTGTCAAATTTTACAAAATGCTATTGAGCGACGAAAAGAAGATGGAAGTGAGCAATGGCAGAATGGCTATCCTAATCGAAAAGTTGTGGAAAGTGATATAGAAAAAGGTTTTGGATATGTTTTGGAGGATGGTGCAGAGGTATTGGGATATATTGCCATTATGGATAAAGACGATGCTTATTCGGAAATCAATGGAAATTGGCTATCCAAAAATAAGGAATATATAGCCCTGCATCGTGTGGCAGTGTCACCTAAGGTTTTGGGTAAGGGTTTAGCACAGGAAATTCTAAAACGAGCAGAGCAGTATGCTATT
>QWCL01001362.1_pt1 | contig 14318 bp, 13 predicted proteins | sample 1972551 | NCBI WGS metagenome assembly QWCL01 (sample SAMN09866709, study PRJNA288562) | Human oral metagenome isolate term2_saliva, whole genome shotgun sequencing... | isolation source: mouth | host: Homo sapiens | place: USA: California
GTACCTTGAAGTTGACGGCAAAGAGGTTGGCGTACAGTTCATTGGCAAGTTCAATGTGAGCAATCTGCTTGCTGTATATGGTGCTGCCATCATGTTAGGTAAGAAGCCAGAAGACGTCCTAATAGCAATGAGCACACTCAAGAGTGTTAACGGACGATTAGAACCTATCCAATCACCAGAAGGCTACACTGCTGTTGTTGACTATGCCCATACACCAGACGCATTGGAGAATGTCCTCAGTGCTATTCACGATGTACTTGATGGTAAGGGCGGACATGTCATTACTGTCTGCGGTGCAGGCGGACATCGTGACAAAGGAAAACGTCCATTAATGGCGCAAGAGGCTGTTAAACAAAGTGACACTGTCATCCTTACAAGTGACAATCCACGCGACGAAGAGCCACAGGCTATTATTGATGATATGCTTGCAGGACTTGACACTGCACAGCGCAAGAAGGTTCTCACGATTACTGATCGTAAGGAAGCGATTCGCACTGCAGCCATGATGGCACAGAAAGGTGACGTTATTCTTGTTGCAGGTAAGGGACATGAGAACTACCAAGAGATAAATGGTGTGAAGCATCATTTCGATGACCACGAGGTTATCCGTGAAATCTTCGGTATTAAGTAATTCTAAAATAGAGACCCTATCGTCTATCGTAAGAACAACATAAAAGAGAAATAAAATGTTATACTATATCTTCCGTTGGCTTGACCAGTTCGGTATCAGTGGTTCTCACCTTTGGGGCTACATCAGTTTCCGTTCTATCTTGGCAATGATATTAGCACTGATTATCTCTGCATGGTTCGGAGAACGCTTCATTAAATACCTCAAGAAGAAGCAGATTACAGAGGTACAACGAGATGCACAGATTGACCCATTTGGTGTCAAAAAGATTGGTGTACCATCAATGGGTGGTATTATCATCATCGTTGCCCTCTTGATTCCTGTCGTCCTGTTAGGTAGATTACGTAATATCTATCTGCTCTTGATGATTGTCACAACCATTTGGTTGGGTTTCCTCGGTGGTATGGATGACTTCATTAAGATATTCAAGCACGACAAGGAAGGACTGAAGGGTAAATATAAGATTATCGGACAAGTAACCATCGGACTCATCGTTGGCTTAACACTTTGGGCTTCTCCTGACGTCAAAGCTAACTTGAACCTTGAGGTTGCAAATCAAAATGGCAAGGAAATGGTCATCAAACATGAGGCACAAGCCGAAAAGACACTGAAGACAACCATTCCATTTGTCAAACTGCATAATCTGGATTATTCAGAAATAGTAGGCTTTTTAGGCGAGTATAAGAATGCAGGTGGCTGGATTCTCTTCGTGCTTATGACTATCTTTGTCGTCACTGCCGTTTCTAACGGTGCAAACCTTAACGACGGAATGGATGGTATGTGCGCAGGAAACTCCGCCATCATAGGTGTCGTATTGGGTATATTAGCCTACGTAAGTAGTCATATACAATATGCAGCCTACCTCAACATCATGTATATTCCAGGCTCGGAAGAATTAGTTGTGTTCTTCATGGCGTTCATTGGAGCATTGATAGGCTTCCTCTGGTACAATGCTTATCCTGCACAAGTGTTCATGGGTGACACGGGAAGTCTTACCATCGGCGGTATCATTGCAGTAGGTGCTATCATCATTCACAAGGAGTTGATGCTTCCGATTCTCTGTGGCGTATTCTTTGTTGAGAGCTTAAGTGTTATCGTACAGGTTTGGTACTACAAGTTAGGAAAGCGTAAAGGTGTTAAACAGCGTATCTTTAAGCGCACACCAATACATGACAACTTCCGTACGCAAGATAGTCAACTCGACCCAGAGTGTAAGTATCTCTTGAAGAAACCACATAGTGCAGTGCATGAGAGTAAGATTACACTACGCTTCATCATCGTGACTATCATCCTCGCTGCAATGACTATCATCACACTGAAGATAAGATAAACACGAGGCGTGTGAAGCCTTAGCACGATATGTGCGGGGCGTTCGCACCATTGGTGTTCATGCCGAAACACCACACAGCTGACCACTACCCAAAAGGCGGGTAACCGTTTACTCGAAGAGAGGTAAGCAGCCAGCAAACAAAAACATTACATAAGCAAGAGTAAGGAAAGGAAAGATATATGAAAAGAATAGTAATACTTGGTGCAGGTGAAAGTGGTGCCGGCGCAGCCGTATTGGCAAAGAAAGAAGGCTTCGATGTCTTTGTTTCTGACATGTCAGCCATTAAGGACAAGTATAAGAAGATGCTTGATGACCGTGGTATAGAATGGGAAGAGGGACAACACACAGAAGAGAAGATTCTCAATGCTGATGAAATCATCAAGAGCCCTGGTATTCCTAAAGAAGCTCCCATGGTTCAGAAACTTATTGCACAGGGTACACATATCATTAGTGAAATAGAATTTGCTGGTCGATATACCAACTCTAAGATGATTTGTATTACTGGAAGTAATGGAAAGACCACAACAACGAGCCTCATCTATCATATCTTCAAAGATGCTGGTTACGACGCTGGTTTGGCTGGTAACATTGGTAACAGCCTTGCACTGCAGGTGGCAGAAGACCCACATGAGTATTATATCATTGAGTTGAGCAGCTTCCAGTTGGACAATATGTATGACTTCCGTGCCAATATTGCCATCCTTCTCAATATCACCCCTGACCACTTGGACCGCTATGACTACAAGTTTGAGAACTACGCAGACGCTAAGATGCGTATCATTCAGAATCAAACCAAGGAGGATAGCTTCATTTACTGGAACGATGACCCTATCATCAAGAAGGAACTCGAGAAGTTTGATGTACATGCCGTATGCTATCCATTCTCTGAATTAAAGGAGAAGGGCAGTATCGGTTACATTGAAGAAGGACAGTATACGATTGAACAGCCTGAGCCATTCAACATGGAACAGGAAGACCTTTCGCTCACAGGACGTCACAACATCTACAACTCTTTAGCAGCAGGTATTGCCTCAGACATTAGCGGTATTAAGAAAGAAAACATCCGCAAGAGTCTGAGCGACTTCCCTGGTGTTGAGCATAGATTGGAAAAGGTATGTAAGGTTGCTGGCGTACAATACATCAACGACTCTAAGGCTACCAATGTTGACGCTTGCTGGTATGCACTCGAAAGTATGCGCACACCAACAATCTTGATTATTGGTGGCAAGGATAAGGGAAATGACTATAACAGCATTAAGGACTTAGTTAAGCAGAAGTGTGCTGGTATTGTCTACCTTGGCGCTGACAACAAGAAGCTACATGACAACTTCGACGACCTCGGACTTCCTATCCGCGACACCCATTCCATGAAGGATTGTGTTGCAGCTTGTGCAGAGTTAGCAAAGCCTGGTGACACAGTTCTCCTAAGCCCATGCTGTGCAAGCTTCGATCTTTTTAAGAATATGGAAGACCGTGGCGAGCAGTTCAAGAGCTATGTAAGAGCATTGTAGGAAAAGACTTATCTGGCTATTTGGGCTAATAAGACTAAATTGGGCCAACAAGACTAATTGGGCTAATAAATCCCATAAGGAACAAAAATAATGAAGAATAAATCTCTCAGTAACATATTCAAAGGAGACAAGGTTATTTGGATGGTCTTCTTCTTCCTATGTATCATCAGTATCATTGAGGTATATTCTGCCTCAAGTTCACTGTCGTACACAGGAGGAAACTACTGGAGCCCTATCATCTACCATTGCAGCATCCTTGTTGTTGGCATTGCTTTGATGGTGGTTGTATTAAATATTAAATGCCGTTACTTCAAACTTATCACACCGATTGTACTGGGCATGTCCATACTAATGCTTATATGGGTGCTCGTAGCAGGACAAAGTACCAATGCAAACTGAACATGGAGCAGATCGAAAAGCCTTTAAATATATCATGTGGCTATCTGGTGGTATTATTCTCCTGATTCTTGGTGAGAATCTCTCCACAGCTATGCTCATTGGTTTGACTGTAGTATTGATGATGTTTGTGGGAAGGGTTCCTTTTAATCAGTTAGGTCGTTTGATCGGTTTCATCGTCTTACTTGGCGTTTTCGTCCTATCTATGGTGATGCTTGTGGGTGATGACAAGAAAGCTGAGGACGAATTATCTGCCAAACAAAACCTTACAGAACAGACGGTAGCTGCACAGCAAGAGGAATCACCCGGATTCATTGGTAAAATTCTCCACCGCGCTGACACATGGAAGGCACGTGTCAAGAAATTCTTTAGTAACGAATATGTTGCACCAAAAGATTACGACTTAGATAAAGATGCGCAGGTAGCACATGCTAACATAGCCATCGCTTCATCAGATGTCGTTGGTAAAGGACCAGGAAACTCTAATGCGTTATTCAATATGTTAGTAGCTGTAGGATTGGCGCCAGTAACAGGACAGCCACTTCCTCTTATCAGTAAGGGTGGTACTTCAACTATCATTAATTGCGTCTACATAGGCGTAATACTCAGTGTAAGCCGTTCGGCAAAGAAAAAGAAAGAAGAAAAGAAACCTTCTGAGAAAGTTTCACATGCAATAGTCTAATCTGTAGAGAAGACTAAAAAGAATGTGAAAGTTGAAAGAAGATAAAAAAAATGATTACCTTTGTAGGTTATAAAGAAGATGCAAATGGACGAAGAATTAAGAATTATCATCAGCGGTGGCGGCACGGGAGGACATATTTTCCCTGCAGTATCTATTGCTAATGCTATTAAGGCAAAACACCCAGAGGCAAAGATTCTCTTTGTGGGTGCTGATGGACGTATGGAGATGCAACGTGTTCCTGCTGCTGGTTATGAGATAAAAGGCCTACCTATCAAAGGTTTCGACCGTGCTAATAAGCTAAAGAACATTGAAGTACTTTGCAAACTTTGGAAGAGTCTTCGCATGGCTCGCCAGATAATAAAAGACTTTAAGCCACAGGTTGCTGTGGGTGTTGGTGGTTATGCCAGTGGTGCAACGCTCTATGAGTGTGCAAAGATGGGCATCCCATGTCTTATCCAAGAGCAGAATTCTTATGCTGGTGTTACCAACAAACTATTGTCTAAGCGTGTGAAGAAGATTTGTGTTGCTTACGAAGGTATGGAACGTTTCTTCCCTGCGGATAAGATTATCATGACGGGTAACCCTGTTCGTCAGAACGTCCTCTCTACCCCACTCTCTGTTGAAGAATCACGTGAGAGTTTCGGTCTTGACCCTAACAAGAAAACGATCCTCCTCGTTGGTGGTAGCCTTGGAGCAAGAACTATCAATCGCTCAGTCATTGAACACCTTGATCTCATCAAGCAATCAGGCGTTCAATTCATATGGCAAACGGGTAAGTTCTATCATCAACAGATATTGGATTCGATGAAGGGTAAGGAACTTCCGAACCTAAAGATAATGGACTTTATCAGTGATATGGGTGCTGCATATAAGGCTGCTGACCTTGTTATCAGTCGTGCTGGCGCAAGTTCTATCAGTGAATTCCAGCTTATCGGAAAGCCTGTTATCTTGGTACCAAGTCCAAACGTGGCAGAAGATCATCAGACAAAGAATGCGATGGCATTGGTCAATAAAGATGCTGCACTCTGCGTAAAGGACGTTGATGCACCTGACACTTTAATAAAACTTGCACTCGAAACCATCACGAATGATGAGAAGTTGGCTAGTCTTAGCGAGAATGTTAAGAAGATGGGGCTGAAGAACTCCGCAGAGATTATTGCCGACGAGGTTATCAAACTCATTAAGGGATAAAGCTATCTTCCAATAGATAGGGTTTAAAGAAACTATTGTAGAACGCTGTTCTATTCCCAAACAAAAGAAAGAAAAAGAATATATAACACATGGAACTCAAAGATATTAAATCAGTTTACTTCGTAGGTGCAGGTGGCATCGGCATGAGTGCTATTGCTCGTTATTTCCTTCATAAAGGATTGAAAGTAGCGGGTTACGATAAAACTCCATCTGAACTCACCCACACTTTGGAGAAAGAAGGAATGGACATTCATTATGAGGAGAATGTTCAACTCATCCCTACAGCGTGCAAAGAACCAGCATCAACGTTGGTAATCTACACACCTGCCATCCCTTCTAACCACGCTGAACTGGTTTACTTCCGTGAGAATGGCTTTGAGATTCAGAAACGTGCACAGGTTCTCGGCACACTCACCCGCACACATAAGGGTCTTTGCTTTGCTGGAACACATGGAAAAACAACTACTTCCAGCATGTGTGCACACCTTATGCACCAAAGTCATCTGGACTGTAACGCCTTCCTTGGTGGTATTTCCAAGAACTATGGCACTAATTATATCCTCTCTGACCACAGCGACTTTGTTGTGATTGAGGCTGACGAGTTCGATCGTTCTTTCCATTGGCTGCGCCCTTGGATGAGCGTTATCACCTCAACAGACCCTGACCACTTGGATATCTATGGTACAAAAGAGGCTTACCTTGAGAGTTTCCGACACTATACAGAACTCATTCAAAAGGGAGGTGCACTCATTATCCGCAAAGGATTAGAGATGAAACCAAACGTACAAGAAGGTGTTAGAATCTATGAATACAGCCGTAGGCGACTTCCACGCTGAGAATATACGAATTCAAAACGGAACAATCACTTTCGACTTCATTTCTCCTATCGAGAACATTAAGGATGTAGAACTTGGACAACCAATACCTATCAATATCGAAAATGGTATCTCAGCAATGGCTATGGCTCAACTCAATGGTTGTACGGCAGAAGAACTGCGCAATGGAATGAAGACATACGGTGGCGTTGACCGTCGTTTCGACTTCAAGATAAAGAACGACCGCCATGTATTCCTCTCTGACTATGCGCATCATCCAAAGGAGATTCTGCAGAGTGCAAAGAGTCTTAAGGAACTCTATGCTGACAAGAAGGTTACTGCAATCTTCCAGCCACACCTCTACACACGAACACGTGACTTCTATAAGGAGTTTGCAGAAGCACTTAGCCATTTTGATGAAGTGGTGTTGACAGAGATTTATCCTGCTCGCGAAGAGCCTATCTCAGGTGTAACAAGCGAACTCATCTATGACAACCTCAGTCCTAATGTTAAGAAACAGATGATTCAGAAGGACGATGTTCTCGACTTTGTAAAGTCAAGAGACTTTGACGTTCTGGTTGTATTGGGTGCTGGTAATCTCGACAATTATGTCCCAGAGATTGCAAAGATACTCAACGAGAAATAAGAAGAAAGAAAGCAAAAACTCTTAAAGTAAAAGAGAGAAGATATGCACATTAAGTGGAAAAAGATAATTATCACTGCGCTGGACGTTGTACTGGCTATTTATCTCATCATGGCAGTTACCTCATGGAACAAACCTGATGAGAGCAAACAGCTATGTACCAAAGTGAATATCAACATATCTGACTCTAACAATGCTGGTTTTCTTACTGCTACTGAAATCAAACAAATATTAGAGAAAGCCCACCTCTATCCCCTCAACAAGAAGGTATCTGATATCAATCCACGCAAGATTGAGGAAGCATTGAAAGTGGGACCTTTCATCAATACAGCCCAGTGTTACAAAACAAAAGATGGACATGTCAACATCCATATTACTCAACGTATGCCGATTATCCGCATCAAGAGTAACAATGGAGCTGATTACTATCTTGATGACAACGGAGGAATACTCCCGAACTCTAAGTACACGAGCGACTTAATCATTGCAACTGGCAATATAGACAACAACTTCGCACGCCTTTACATTGCTCCTCTTGCCAAGGCTATTAGCGCATCGCCGCTATGGCTGAACCAAATAGAGCAAATCAATGTCCTACCAGACAGAGGCATCGAGTTAGTACCACGTGTCGGTAATCATATCATCTTCATGGGTTACTTGCCTAAAAACAATGGTCCATGGAAGCGCAAGCATGATATAAACATCTTCGTTAAAAAAAAGTTATCACGCTTAGAGAAGTTCTATCGATATGGTCTTTCACAAGCAGGTTGGAACAAATACTCTTACATCGATATAGAATTCGATAACCAAATCATCTGTAAGAAACGTGATGAAAAGGCTGAAAAAGCAGAAGAAGACGCACTGCTTAAGAAGGCTAAGTCCGAACAGGTAGAAGACATACAACGTACAGAAGAGGAGGAAAGAGATAAAGCCCGTAAGGAAGTTAAACGGCAAGAAGATGCCTCAGCAGGACTTACGGAATAAAAACAGCTATCAATTTAGAGAATATAAAATAAGGAACATAATACTTAACGAATATGGCAGAGTTCATAGTAGCCATTGAATTAGGCTCATCAAAGATTACGGGAATCGCTGGCAGAAAGAATCTTGACGGCAGTATCTCCGTGCTTGCCGTTGTAAAGGAAGACGCTACACAGTGTATTCGCAAGGGTGTCGTCTATAACATCGACAAGACCGGTCAGTGCCTCACTGGCATCATCAACAAACTGAGAAAACAACTGAAGCGTGAGATATCTCAGGTCTACGTAGGCGTGGGAGGACAGTCTATACGAAGCGTACGCAACGTCATCGTAAAGGATTTGCCTACTGATACCATCATTACCTCAGAGATGATCAATGAGTTAATGGATGCCAACCGCAATATGACTTATCCTGACCAGGAGATTCTCGATGCTGCCACACAGGAGTATAAGGTTGACAACCAATTCGCTCTTGACCCAGTAGGTATCAAGGCTACTCGTCTTGAGGGTAACTTCCTCAACATCCTATGGCGCAAGGCTTTCTACGAGAACCTCAACAACTGCTTTGAAAAGTCTGGCATCTCTATTGCCGAGATGTATCTTGCACCTTTGGCTTTGGCTGACGCTGTATTGAGCGAAGCTGAAAAGCGTGGTGGTTGTGTATTGGTTGACTTCGGTGCTGACACAACAACAGTTTCTGTGTACTACAAGAACATTCTCCGTCACTTGGCAGTCATTCCATTGGGTGGTAACAATATTACAAAGGACATTGCCAGCCTACAAATGGAAGAGAAGGATGCTGAGGCCATGAAGCTTAAGTATGGTTCTGCTTTCACTGAAAATAACGACATCGATAATACATTGAAGTACTCTATCGACTCAGAGCGTTCGGTAGAGAGCCGCAAATTCATTGAAATCGTTGAGGCACGTATTGGCGAAATCGTTGAGAATGTATGGTGTCAGGTACCATCTGACTATGCCGACAAACTGCTTGGCGGTATCATTATCACTGGTGGTGGTATGAACTTAAAGAACATTGAACGCTGTATTCGTAATACCACACATATCGACAAGATTCGCAAAGCAAACTTCGTTACACATACCATCGCTTCAAGTAATGCTGATATCACAGCTAAGAATGGTGACATGAACACAATTCTTGGACTGCTTGCCAAAGGCGATATGAACTGTGCTGGTGCTGAATATAATCCTGCACAGAACAACCTCTTCAACAACGATGATGTTGCAGTAGCAACACCTATCGAACAGCCTTACACCCCATCGTCTACTGCAAGACAGGGACAGGGTATTGTTCCAACACCTGAGGAGAAGAAGAAAGCCGAAGCTGAGCGTCGCAAACGTGAAGAGGAAGAGCGCAAACTGCGTGAGGAAGAGGAAGCAAGAGCGCGCGAACTCGAAGAGGAGAAGCGTCGCAATAGCCTCTGGAATAAATTCTCACGTAAGGTGAAAGATTTCGGAAAAATCATTATGAGTGAGGATGAAGAGTAATCAACAGCCCACGCAAAAAAGAACAATAGGAAATAAACATAGACAACATACTGTTATGGCAGACAACAATAATAAAATGGATATATTAGACTTCGGTGACGGCGATGTAGCTGATAGCATCATCAAGGTCATTGGTGTCGGTGGTGGTGGTGGTAACGCCGTAAACCACATGTACAGAGAAGGTATCCACGATGTGACCTTCGTACTCTGCAACACGGATGCACAAGCACTTAACGACTCTCCTGTTCCTGTTCATCTGCAATTGGGTAAAGAGGGATTAGGTGCTGGAAACCGTCCTGAACGTGCACGTCAGGCTGCTGAAGAGACAAGCGAGGATATCAAGCGTATGCTCAACGATGGTACGAAGATGGCATTTATCACCGCTGGTATGGGTGGTGGTACGGGTACTGGTGCAGCACCTGTCATCGCACGTGTCAGCAAGGAATTGGGCATTCTCACCGTGGGTATCGTTACAATTCCATTCCGTTTCGAGGGAGCTAAGAAGATAGATCAGGCGTTGGATGGCGTTGAAGAAATGGCAAAGCACGTCGATGCGTTGCTCGTTATCAACAACGAACGTCTCCGCGAGATTTATCCTGAACTGAGTTTGCTCAATGGTTTCCGCAAGGCTGACGACACCCTGAGCGTGGCTGCTAAGAGTATTGCAGAGATTATCACCGTTCATGGTATTATGAACCTCGACTTCAACGATGTTAAGACAGTCCTCAAAGATGGCGGTGTAGCTATCATGTCTACCGGTTATGGTGAGGGTGAAGGTCGTGTAAAGCAGGCAATTGAGGACGCACTCAACTCACCATTGCTCAACGATAACGATGTCTATAAGTCTAAGAAGATTCTGCTCTCTATCAACTTCAACACAGATGACAAGGACAACCCTGGTTTGACAATGGAGGAAATGGGCGATGTGACAGAGTTCATGAACCACTTCAGCGCAGACTTCGAGTTGAAATGGGGACTTGCTATTGACCCAGAACTCGACAAGAAGGTTAAGGTTACTATCCTTGCAACGGGCTTTGGTATTGAGGATGTTGACGGTATGGGTAGCCATATCAAGAAGCAGACACAAGAGGATGCAGCACGTCAGGCAGAGGAAGAGGAGAAGGCTGCAGAGCGTCGTGACCGTCGTGACCGATTCTATAAGGACAACAGCAGCTCACAATACAAGCATCGTCCACACATCTATCGCTTTACTGCGGATGAACTCGACAACGAGGATGTTATCCTTGCTGTAGAGAACACACCAACCTATAAGCGTACTAAGCAGATGATTAAGGACATCAAGCGTATCAGTAATCCTGAGCAAGATAATGAAGAAAACGAAAGCAACGAAGGCGCTGTTGAGGGCGTTATTAGCTTCGTATAATAGTTATATCAAAAATAAGAAAAGGCTGGACTCCGAAAGAAGTTCAGCCTTTTTTGATTCATCAACCATCTCCATTATAAGAAGAATAACCCCTTCCCTTTGGGGAAAAGGCACCCTTCTATAAGTCGCTTTACCCTTAATGCGCTCTTATTAAGCCTCCGCACTACATGTGTTAGGCGTCCGCACATAACGTGCTAAGCCTTCGCACACTCATAGAAGACGGTAAGTCTTCTCCTATTTAGACACGTTTTCTTTCGTACAAAGACTGATTCCAGAAATATAATAGACCGTTGGAAGTGGCTCTTTTAGATATAGTTCAACATCATAACGATTGCAAATATCTGAAAGGTCATAGTCACTAAGTGAGAAAGAACGCTCAAAAGCTCTCCCCTTAAATCTAAAATAAATATGATCTACTCTATGAGTTGAAAAGCCATTTAATGGTACCTTATAAATCTTTTCTGGCAGATAATACGACCTTAATACCAGAGAGACCCCAACTACTACCCAACAAATACATGCGTTATTTACTATAGCATCAAAGCCCTTCGATGCTATTAACTTATCATATAGGACTGCCACAACCGTAACAACAATAAAGAGTCCAATATCATAAAATGACACCACCAGAAATTGAAAATAGATAATACGACATCCTATTATCAATAGCAACGAAAGAAAATTACACAACTTACTTAACTTCGCCTTACTAAATAGTTCTTTCATTTTGCCTTATTTATAATATTACAACTATAAATTGTAGAGTAGACTTACCACAAATGCACTCCTTACACGGTCCTACATATTAATCATCCCAAAGCAAACACCCAAAGACAAACATGTTCCCTCAGATACGCACTTCATCAACACCTAACAATAAACACCCAACACCCAAACGCAAACATGTTCCATCAAATGCGCACTTTATCAACACCTAACATTCAACACCCAACAGCCAGCCAAAATTTACACATCATCATCACCCAATATTCAACACCTAACACCCAGCACTTAACACCCAACACCCAACATAGGCACTAAATACTTTGCCAAGCAATAACCTCCACCAATTAGCCAGCACCATAGAATTGCAGCCAAGAGGAAAGGTTTAAAGCCTGCTTTCTTAAACTTATCAATACTCGTTTCAGCACCAAGTGCAGACATAGCCATTGTAAGCAGGAAAGTATCGAGGGTATTGATAAAGTCGACAAGTTCTTTCGGAAGTAAGTTCAATGAGTTGAAACCGATGACCACAAGGAAGAGAATCGCAAACCAAGGGATGTTTATCTTGCTACTACTGCCTGCTTCTTCACCTCGTCCAGCAACATTCTTTGCCACAAAGAAGGCTATAACCAACAACACAGGTACCAACATCATCACACGAATCATCTTAACAATAATGGCTGAATTGCTCACTGCAGCACCCATGGCATTACCTGCACCGACGACGTGAGCCACCTCATGAATCGTCGAGCCAGCAAAGATTCCCATTGCATCGGGTGATAAATCAAAGACACCTGCACGATAAAGAATAGGATAAAGGAACATTGAAAGTGTACCGAAGATTACCACCGTCGCTACCGCTACAGCTGTCTTATAAGGCTTCGGACGAATAGCTCCGTCGACACCTAACACCGCTGCAGCACCACAGATACCACTTCCACAAGCTGCCAAAATAGCTATACTGCGATCCATCTTCAAGAGTCTACCAACCAAAACTCCTAAGAGAATTGTTCCACATACGATAATTGCATCCACAATGATAGCAGAAAAGCCCACTGCCACCACATCTTGAAAGGTCAAACGGAAACCATAAAGAATAATACCAAAGCGCAAAACACGTTTTCCACAGAAGGCAATACCGGGTACCCAAGACTCTGGAAGGTTATTGCGCAGACTGTTGGCATAAAGCATACCCAAGATAATACCAACGACCATCGGACTCAACGAAAGTGCTTTCACCCATCCCATATCACCGATATAGAACGCTGCACAGGCAAACAAAGTAATCAGCAGTACACCATGAAGCATACTACTGCGCTGTTCTGTTAACTTCATAGACTTATATTATATAATAGGTTAAGTTTGAATTTTCATGCTTCAAGTCCACAAAAGTAATAAAAAAACAAGCAACAAAATACCAATCGTGAATTATTATCATGAAAAAAAGAAATTATTTTCATGAAGATAAATATTTCTTTTCATGAAGATAAATATTTTTTTTCATGAAAATAATTCGATAAAGACTATCTATAAGTATAATATGCGGTTACTTTAGGAGCAGTATTAACGCCTAACAAACAGCTTAAAGCACATTAACTAAACAGCTCGCGCATTACCTGAAAACTTTTTAGTTCAGGCATATCAGGCACATGAATTCGATAGTAATGCAATACTATATCAGAAATACGATTGCGATCGTGACGAGATAGACGGAAAAGATGCATATTCTCATAGTCCATACGAATCAATTGATTAATACCTGCTGCATCTGAAGGGAGTAGATAATCAGAATGAAGAGGTGTACTTGCTGTAAAGGTTGCATTGCGAAGATCAAAGCAAGCTCCCGACTGATAGGCATCAAGATTAGGGAAGAAACCAATAAAACGACTCAATCGCATCATAAAGACAAGATGGAAATTAGCATAATCACGCTCAGCCTCGTCCAACCATTCCATACTCGCACATACATAATTATATAGGTGGGAATTCTGTTGCTCACCGCGAGTAACATAATAAAGGAATTCAGAAAGGAAGAGCAGAATAGCCGACTTCACTGGATCAAAGGGGATAGAGCCGTAAGGGCGAAGGATACGCACTTCCTTTATACGCTGCAAAGAGGTTCTCGGACGATAATCAAATTCAAGGTCAAGTAAGGTCAGTGGTTGAAAATACTGCTTCTTAATCTTCCCTTTCGCCGTCTTAGGTATGCGCGTTATAAAAGAAATACGCCCCTCTAACTCGGTAAACATATCGATTATTAGCGATGAATCACCGAACTTCAGAGAACGCAAAACAATTGCCTTTGACTTCAAAATCATATAAAAATCAATGCAAAATTACAAAAATACAGCCTCTTACGAAAATTTATTCGCAAAAAGTTTGGTTGATTGAAATAAATGGGCTACCTTTGCACCCGCAAAATAAGCCATGGTCCCTTCGTCTATCGGTTAGGACGAGAGATTTTCATTCTCTAAAGAGCAGTTCGACTCTGCTAGGGACTACAAGTAAAATAAAAGAAGAAAACAA
>QWCL01000530.1_pt1 | contig 14208 bp, 14 predicted proteins | sample 1972551 | NCBI WGS metagenome assembly QWCL01 (sample SAMN09866709, study PRJNA288562) | Human oral metagenome isolate term2_saliva, whole genome shotgun sequencing... | isolation source: mouth | host: Homo sapiens | place: USA: California
GTTTGCAGCGCTTGACAAGGTCAAGGATAAAAATGGGAAATATATGCTTCAACCAGATGTTACATCCCCTACAGGCTATTCTTTCGGTGGCAAAAAGATTTATCCAGTGGATGACACTCTGTTTGGCAATGAAGGTGATATGAAGTTCTTCATTGGAGATGTTGCTGAATTCGTTAAATTGTTTGACCGTCTTCAAGTATCAGTTAAATGGATTAACAATGACATCTATGGTCAATTGCTTGGACTCTTCCTACGTCTTGATGTCAAGCAAGTAGATGAATCTGCTGGTTTCTTTGGCACATACACTGATGTTGTAGCGTAAGGAGGTATCACATGCCCTATACAGTAATCCGTCCATTCAAGGACATGCGTGATGAAGAACAACATGAATATAAAATTGATGATGTGTTTCCACGCAAAGGCTATGAACCTGATCAAGAGTTTGTTAAAGGACTCTTGACAGGCTTTAATTCAGCAGGTTCAATCTTCATCACTGATGAAGTGGTTAAGAAAGCTACTAAGAAAGTAGAAGAGGCTGCTGAAGAGGTGGAAACAACTACTGAGGAAGTAGAAGAAACCTCTGAAGAGGTGGAAACAACTACTGAGAAAGTAGAAGAAGCAACTGAAGAGAAACCAAAGCGCAAGAAAGCAACTAAGAAAGAGGAAGAATAGCATGGACATTGGTCAGTTAGTGGAATTACTTAAAATCAAATTAGGAATTGCTTCAAATTTGCGAGATAAAACACTAGAGAAGATTGTCTCAAGCGTCATCAGCGAATTAACAAACAATCTGGGTGTTGAATTGGTTCCAGATCGTGCTGACCATGAAATGTTCATTGTTGACTTTGCTGCTTATCGCTATGAAGGTGGTGTTGATTTACCACGTCACCTTCAATGGCGCTTGCACAATCTGCAAATCTCTTCCAAGAAAGAGGTGTGAGATGTGGAATGATGAAATCACATTGATAGGTTTTAAAATTACATGCAAGGACAAGCTCAAGCAAGATCTAGCTGAGAAAGTAAAAACTACAATTTTCTGTAAGAAGAAATCTATTACACGGTCCGAATTTTACCAAGCCAATCAGGCTGGCATCAGGCCCAATCTGATTGTTGATATTCATAGCTTTGAATATGACAATCAGGAATTTGCTGAATTTGGCGGTAAAGAGTACCGGATTTTGAAGACATATCCAATCAACCTCAATATCCTTGAATTGACTCTGGTGGAGAAAATGACATGAGCCAAGATCTAGCCAGTCAAATTGCTAAAGCATTAGCAGAGTATTCCACAGAAGTTGAAGAAGAAGTGGACAAGATAGCGGAAGAAACAGCAGAAGAGGCCGTCCAAGAATTAAAAACCACAAGTCCAAAAAGTCCAAGGGCAAAAGGTGGTAAGTATGCCAAATCGTGGAAAAAAACAAAAATGGGGAAAGGTAATTTTGTGGTTCACAACACAAATTACCGTCTCCCACATTTGCTTGAATTTGGCCACTTAAAGAGGAACGGGGGACGGGTTTCCGGAATAGTACACATCAAGCCGGCAGAAGATCACGCTATTGAGAATTTTGAAAAGAAATTGAAGGAGCTTGGAAGATGAAGCTGTCAGAGTTTGCAGAAATTTTGGAACAGGCTGGCCTGCCTGTCACTTACAAGGCATTCAGGGAAGGAAATGTCCCCACGCTGCCTTACCTTGTCTATTTTGAAAGCTTGCCATCTATCACAGGAACAGACAATCAAGCATCATACATGATCCGTGCTGTCACTGTAGAATTGGCATTTGAACGAAAAGATGAGGAGCTAGAAGAACGATTGGAAGAGCTGTGGAATGACCACAAGCTCTTTTATGATGTTCAAGAAGAGAATTTTATTGAATCAGAAAGACTGTTTGTGAAGTCTTATGAAGTCTATCTATATTGAGGAGGAAAGAAATGACTGAAAACAAAGTTACATTTGGACTTGAAAATGTCCATGTGGCACCAATCCAATCAATCAGCGAAGCAGGAGTGATCACTTATGGTCAAGTATTCCGCTTCCCTGGAGCGATGGAATTGACGCTGGACCCTAAAGGGGATTCAGGATCAGTGAAAGCTGATAACATTGATTATTACTTCGTAAACTCAAACGAAGGTTACGAAGGTAAATTCAAAGTCCCACACATCATTGAAGCATTCGCAACAAAAATTTTGGGCGACATCAAAGACTCTACAACAGGAGTGGTCACAGAAAAAGCAGATGCGAAGACAACCAACTTCGCACTTATGTTTGAATTTGCTGGCGATGCTAACAAGACACGCCATGTCATGTATTACTGTTCAGCAAGTCGCCCATCGAGCGGATCAGCTACCAAGAACGGAACCAACGTGAATGAACGTGAATTGAGCTTCAATGCCAGCCCTCGTCCCGGTGACCAAGTTGTGAAACGTTCCATCACATCAGCGGATGATCAAGAAGTTTATAAGAAATGGTTTGAAAAGGTCTATGAACCTAATCAAGCTTTGTAATTAAGGAGGCCTTAAATGCGTAAGAGTGTGATCATTAGTGAAAAGGAGTATGAGCTTGTAACCAATGCTTACACTCCTATTGCTTATAAGAGCGAATTTGGAAAAGATTTCTTCCAAGATTTATTTGGAATGATCTCAAACCAAAATATCATGTCAATGGCTGAGAATGGCAACAATGAAGTTGACATCAACATGTTAGCAAACTTTGACATGACCTTCTTCAATCGCTTGTTTTGGGTCTTCACTAAATCAGGGAACCCACACATCAAGCCTTATGAACAATTTTTCATGGAAATGGAAGAATTTCCTTTGCAGGACATTGCTCCAATTCTAATGGAAATGATCAATGAGACAATGACATCAAAAAAAAACCAGATGAGTCAGAATCAGCCAGTGATGAAATCTTTACAGTAGAATCATATCTTTCTTGCTGTAAAGAAACTGGACTTACAATTGATGATCTGAAGCACATTTCAATTGGAATGGCTCTGGACTATCAAACAGATTATGTGAATTTGCGTACTGAAAATAAATCAGAAACACGCAAGGCCACACAGTCAGATTTTGACTCATTCTAGTCTGAAACAGAGTGCTGAGAGGAAGAATCTGAGGTCAAGTTCATCGAATAGATGGACGATTGATCACAAGAAGCCTTTAGGCGCTCTTTATATTTTTATACGAAAGGAGGAAACATGGCCGGTAATATTAAAGGGATAAAAATTGAAATTGGCGGTGACACACAGCCCCTTCAAAATGCCCTAAAAAAAGTAAATTCTGCCTCCATTGAGGCAGCAAAAGAATTGAAGAGTATTGACAAGGCTCTGAAATTTGACACAGGGAATGTGACTCTATTGGCTCAGAAGCAAGAAGTCCTCCAAAAGCAAGTCTCAACAACCAAGGAAAAATTGGAAACATTGAGACAGGCACAAGCACAAGTTGAAGCTCAATTCAAGAGCGGTGACATTGGTGCTGATCAATACCGTGCATTTCAACGGGAAGTGGTCCAGACAGAGAACATCCTGAAGGGCTATGAGAACAAGCTTGAGAATGTCAATAAAGCATTGGATGGAAATGGGAATGCTACCAAGTCCAACAGAGAGCAACTGAAAGAGCTTCAAAATGAGCAACAGCGCCTTGCAAGTGAAGGTGATAAAGTTGTCAGCTCATTCAAACTGCAAGAAAGCCAAATGGGTTCCAATGCTAGTGAAGCAGACAAGCTGGCACTTGCTGAACAAAAGATTGGGAAGCAAAGTGAGATTGTTGCTCAACAGGTCGAGAACCTTGAGAAACAACTTGCCATTGCAAAACAAGAGTATGGCGAGAACTCAACGGAAGTCAATAAGCTAGAGACTCAACTGAATGAGTCCAAGGCTGCCTTCAATGGGCTTGCTAATGAGATGGAAAATCTTGGTGAGTCAGGAAAAAAGGCCAGTGGCGGTCTTGAAGAGACAAACAAGCTTCTGAAAGCTGAATTGCTGAATCAATTTTCTGAGAAACTATCTGAGATCAGTCAAAAGTTGGTTGATTTTGGGAAGAGCGCCCTAGATGCGTTCCGGGAAATTGATGAGGGAATGGACACCATTGTCACCAAGACTGGTGCAAGCGGTAAGTCTCTTGAGCAGATGCAAGGAATTGCTAATGGGATAGCCACTGAAATGCCTACTGATTTCAGCAAAATCGGGAATGCAGTCGGTGAAGTTAACACTCAATTTGGCCTGACAGGGGATGCGCTCAAAACCACATCTGTTGACATGCTCAAGTTTGCAGAAATCAACGGATCAGATATCACGAATGCAACAATTCAGTCCAAGCAAGCCTTGGAAGCATACGGGTATTCTGTTGACTACCTTTCTGATGTACTGGATAGTACAACTTATGTGGCACAATCCACAGGGGTTTCTGTTGTTGACTTGATGAAGAAAGCAACAGATGGAGCGCCACAAATCAAGATGCTTGGTCTTGAATTTGATGAAGCTGTCACATTGATTGGTCAACTTGAACAGCATGGGGTTGATTCATCAGCAGCATTGTCAGGAATGACAAAAGCAGCAGGGGTCTACACCAAAAAAGGAAAGACCATGAAAGAAGGTCTCAAAGAGACCATTGAAGCCATCAAGAACAGTAAATCAGAGACCGAAGCAATGGGGATTGCTATGGAGATCTTTGGTGCAAAGAAAGCACCTCAAATGGTCGATGCCATCAAGCGTGGAGCTTTGAGCTTTGATGAACTTGGAAAAACATCTAGAGAGTCAGCCGGTGTGGTTTCTGAGACTTATGAAAATACTCTGGATCCTATTGACAAATTCACCACGGCACAAAATGGACTGAAGATTGTTCTGGGGGAAATTGGTGGAGCGATAGCTGAAACATTCGCCCCAGCATTAGATGTTCTTGTAGGACTTTTCAAAAACGTAGCAGAATGGATCAAACAGCTACCTGGCCCGGTCAAACAATTCATTGTAATAATGGGATCTATCACAGCAGTCGCTGGTGTGATCGCTCCTTTAATTGTGGGATTCATGGCATTAGCAGGAGGAATAGGAGCAACCATAGCGGCCGCCTTGCCAATAATAGGGGTTATTGCCGCAGTAGTAGCGGCTATTGTTGGCATTGGTTTAGTCATCAAAAACTTATGGGAAACCAATGAGGGATTCAGGACCGCTGTTGAGACAGTCTGGAATGCTATCATGTCAGTCATCAACACTGTTGTCAAAGCCATCTCTGATTTTGTAATGCAAATTTGGGGAACGCTGACAAGTTGGTGGAACGACAATCAGCAATTGATCAGACAGACAGCAGAAACAGTTTGGAACGCTATTTCAGCAGTAGTGACAACAGTCATGAACGTCCTTGGACCATTCATTGAAACTGCATGGAATAACATTTCAACCGTAATTTCCACAGTTTGGGACACCATCAAAACTGTTGTTGAAACAGCTATCAATGTGGTATTAGGCATCATTAAGACTGTGATGCAAATTATCAACGGGGACTGGTCTGGGGCTTGGGAATCCATCAAGGGCATCGCTGAAAGCATCTGGAATGGTATCAAGAGCATCGCTGAATCTGTGTTCAATGCAATGGCTCAGATCTTGTCTAATATCTGGAACACTATTTCAAGCACTGCATCAAGCATTTGGAACGGTATCAGCTCAACCCTATCAGGCATCTGGAATGGAATTTCAAGCACGGTCTCAAGTGTGTTCAATGGAATTTCAAGCACGATTTCAGGAATCTGGAACGGTATCAGCTCAACTGCATCAGGAATCTGGAACGGGATCAAAGACACAATTGGGGGTGCTATCAATGGAGCCAAAGACCTAGTAGGAAAAGCTATTGATGGAATTAAAGGCTTCTTCAATTTCCAATTCAAATGGCCACACATTCCATTGCCTCACTTCAAGGCCAGTGGATCACTGAACCCAATGGACTGGCTGAAAGGTAAAGGGATTCCAAGTATCGGAATTGAATGGTATGCCAAAGGTGGGATTTTAACCAAGCCCACAGCGTTTGGCATGAATGGGAATAGCCTGATGGTTGGTGGGGAAGCTGGAAAAGAAGCAGTCCTACCACTAAATGAACGTAACTTGAGCGCTATTGGTCGGGGTATTGCCCAAACAATGGACCCACAAGGAACCGTGATCAACATCAACATCTCTGACAACATCATCAGAGAAGAAGCTGATATTGAGAAGATCGCTAATAAGGTATCTCAGAAGATAGCTGCTGAATTGAGAAGACAGAAAGAATTGAGAGGAGCGCCCGCATGGTAAGATACAACGAATTGATAATTGATGGAGTCGGGACTTCATCATTTCCATTTGATGTGATTGTGCTTGAAGGTCCTACAATTCAGGTTGGTCTGTCAAAGGATAAGCTGTTGAGCCATGATGGAGTTAGTGGATATATTATTCAGTCGAATCCTCACAGAGAAGCGATTGAAAAGAAATACACCCTTCAGCTCATCAACCCAACAGAGTTGCAAGTCCTTGAATTTGTCCAATTTCTCTCTAAAAGAAATTTCTGGCTTGAGAATCAACAGAACAAGCTCACAAGATGGTTCTGCTATCAGACAAAGGTGTCTGACACTCAGAGAGATAAAACTAAAATGTATTCTGTGGAAGTGACATTTGTTTGTCACCCCACAAAATACATGAAGAACAATGATGTTCAAACTCTCGCTTCAAATGGTGTTCTCAGGCTCCAAGGTAGTTCACTAGCGTTCCCTAAAATCACAATTAAAGGAAATAGCTCATCTGAGACTAGCTTCACGATTGGGAAGCAAACCATCAAACTTGAACAACTCTCTGAGAGCGCTGTGATGGTAAATGACCCACAAAATCCAAGCTTCTTGGATAAGAAAGGGAATCTGGTGAAGTGGTCAGGAGACTTCATCACAATTGACGCTAACCAAGCTCAGAAGACTGTTGGTGTGGTTTTAGGGCCAGGCATTCAATCGCTTGTCTTTGAAACTAATTGGGGGTGGTTATAATTCTATATCTATTAGACAGAAATGTTCAAACAGCGAAATGGAATGGGCAACCACTCCATGAAGCAACAAAAGCAGAAGTTGAAGAAGTAATCAACGTGAGCTACACTCTCAAGGTTGATTATCCAATCACAGACACTGAAATTTATAAGAAGTTTCAGGAAGACATGCTCATCATTGCCCCCACCCCTGTCACTGGCCGGCAACTATTCCGAATTAAGGAAATCAGTGAGCAAGATGACACAGTAAGTCTGACTTGTCAGCACATCACAGAGGACATCTTCAAGCGCTCTGTTCGTCCTATCAAAGTTTCAAACTCAACCTGTCAAATCGCCTTGAATGCTATGATTTCAGCAGTCAAGACACCACTTGGGAAGTTTTCTTTCACAAGTAACATCATGGACAATAGAACCTTCAACACTACAGAAGATGAAACGCTTTATAAGATCCTGATGGATGGGAAACATTCCATCGTAGGCGCTTGGGAAGGCGAGATGATTCGTGACAACTTCCTGATTGATATTCCTAAAAGTCGGGGGATTGATCGTGGTGTAGTAATCACCACACATCAAAACCTGAAACAGTATGAACGAAACAAGAGCAGTTCTAGCATCATCACAAGACTGCATCTGAAATCAACCTTCAAACCAGAGGGAGCAGAAGAAGACACGGTTCTGAAAGTTACCGTGGACAGCCCCCTCATCGGAAATTATCCTTACATCAATGAAGCTGAGTATGAGAACAATGATCTTACTACAGAGGAAGAACTGAGAAAATGGGGTGAAGCCAAGTTCAAGAATGGGAATATTGACAAGCCCACTGATCAGATCAAAATTGAAGCTTATGAGCTTGATGGGCAAACTGTCCATCTTGGTGACACAGCAGCCCTCATGAGCTTGAAGCATGATGTCATGTTGAAGAAAAAAGCTGTGGGCTATGTCTATGATGCTCTGTCAGAAGAGTATATCTCTCTTACATTCGATGACAAGGCTGGTCACGGTGGAGGCCTATCAGGCTCTAATGGAATTTCTGATGTAGCATCTGAAATCCTAGATACAGTCCAAAAGACTCAAGAGGATGATGAATACTACAAGAAATTGAAAGTATTGGTTGACAATGCTAACAGGGCTTTTGAAGACAAGGCAGGAGCTTTGGAGAAAGAGATCACTGATGGAATCGAGCAAGCCAAAGCACAAGCTGAAGTGGTCAAAGAGGAGATCTCAGCACAAATCACTGAGAAGATCAAAGCAGCAAACCAAGCTAACAATAATGAAATTGTGGAAGAGTTTAAGGCTCAATACAATGGCATTGAAGTCAAAATGGAAGGTTTTAAGGCTACTACTGACCAATTAAAGGCCAGTGATGCTGATATTCAAAAACTGATCAATGACTTTAAGGCTCAGACACAAAGTCAATTTGTCGGTGTACAAGGCGCACAATCACGCTTTGAGCAGACTACTGAAAAAGCCATCTCTGACCTCACTAATGTGGCCAATGGCAAGGCTGATAGGTCATTTGTTGAACAGACAGTGAATGGCATCAGAGAAGAATTCACTTCAATTGGTGTTGGTGGTGGACCTAACATGCTCCGAAATTCCAGAGCAGATGAAGGCCTGAAATATTGGATCGAAGCAAATAACAGATTAGCATTCACAGCGCATAAATTCTATTTTAATGGCCAGAAGAGAATGTTTGAATTGCGCCCCGGTGCAGTCGTTAAAAGTCCACGTTTCATTGTCAAACAAAATGCAGACTATACATTAAATTTTTTAGGATTTGACAACAATTCAAAAATGTTCAAAGTGTATTTCTACAAACGCAGAAAAGGTTCAATCTCTGACTTTGAAGAAAAACAGCTAATCTATGATGGCAAACCAAGATGGACAGATGGACCTGTTTTAGATGGAGACAGAGCAATCAAGAAATCATTCCAATTTAATGTTGGAAATTTTGATGATGGTTATCTTCAATTTGAATATGAACGCAACAATCCAAATAAATGGGGCGGCCTATTTTTAACAGAACTTGACTTCTACGAGGGTACAAATGACCGTTTGTGGCAACCAGCCCCAGAAGATCAAAATTATCTAGTAGAGCAAGCACAGGCCACTTTTGAGAAGACAGTGGAAGGCCTATCCACTCAATTAACTAAATTAGAGACCAAGACTGGTCCAAGCGGTGAACTTGAGCAACGCATGCTGACCTATTCTGAGAAAGCTGCTGTAGATGCCCTGAAAGCAACAAGGCAGATTCTAGAACAAGGGTATGTTGCTAAATCGCAATACACTGAGGACGTAGCTGGAATCACAAGAAGATTTGATGAAATTGTGCAAGCTGGGGAGAACCTACTAAAAAACAGTGGCAACCCTCAAGATGTAGAGGGTTGGGGGTATTATGATCCTGGATTGATTCCAATAGTAACGGTCTCAACTAATCCACTATATTACAATGAATCTAGAAAAATCTTTAAGATTGAAAACGCAAGTGACACTACTAAAGCAGCAGCATCCCAGCGCTTCAACATCAAGAGGAATACCACATACACAATTTCATTTGATGCAATTGGATCAGACAATCTCAAAAATGCCACATTCTACTTTTTAGCAAGAAAGAAAGGTGAAACAGGGAACTTCTCAAAAGTATTCACGCTTGCCGACAAGACCACTGTGCCACAAGATAGAATCACACGCTACTATTTCACGGTCAACTCCGAAGACTACGATGAAGCATTTTTGCGATTTGACAACACTGGATCATCAAATGGACAGCCAGCAAATCTCTATTTTGGTGACATTGATGTGTATGAAGGATCTCTCAAGAGAGCTTACCAACCGCCAACAGATAACAGCTCATCTGTGATTGAAGCCAAACTTGCTGAGTACAAGCAGACAGTAGATGGACAATTTACAACAATAACCAATCAAATAGGTGACATGTTGAGAAAAACGGACATCCAGATCACCCCTGGTCAGATCAGTTTTGGTGTTGGTAAGGAAATCAGTGGAAGGACCATCAGTTCCTTGCTTGTGCAAGAACCAGAATCCATTGCTTTGATCGCACAACTAATCAAAGTGAAAGGTGACATGGTAGTTGATGGATCTATCACAAGCCGGCATCTCGCTTCTCAGAGCGTTCGGACAGGACACATGGAATCCGGATCAGTAACCACTCAGATTCTGGCCAGCAATGCAGTCACAGCAGATAAGTTGTTAGTAGATTCAGCCATGATCAACAAATTTGTATCAAATCAAGCTTTTATTAGAGAACTGATTTCACAACAGGCTTTTATTACTGAGTTGAATTCCATCAAGATTGCTGCTGAAAGAATTCAAGGTGGACGATTGAGTGCCAACAACGGGGCTACAGTATTTGACTTAGATAACGGGACTATCAATCTATTTTCAAATACTGGCACAATTCGAAGAATCGATGATACAAGCTCCTCACAATTTATCAAATTTAACCAAGTTGGTCTTATTGGTGAGTATCTAAGAGACAATAAGGCTGCCAGAATCGTCATAGGAACAAATCAAGACAAAACTGAAAATACAGAAAATGAAACATTTGCTGGGATGCGCTTGTGGTCAGGATCAAAGAATGATGTAAAAGAATCTTTGTACGAACTTGTTGGTGATCGAATCATATTCTATGCAAATGGTCAGTATAGAAGTCCTTGGATTATTCACAATAACACTAAAGATGGAAATAGCTATTTGATTCCAATGAATGAAAAAGGCGTTAAACATAATTTAGGGCGTGGTGATAAACATTTTAGCAAAGCTTATATAGATGATCTATTTATTGGGAAAGGATCACAAAATGTAGGAGGCTATCTATGGGATATCTTGACTTGTTTTGGTATTCTCGCTCGTTATGGTTGGGATCTAAAAAATGGAGCTGTTCAAAATCATATAAAATCAAATCTCATCAATAAATATGGCTTTAAATAGAAAGGAAATTAACATGAACGAAAATATTCTACTAGCTATGATTGCTGAATTAAACAAGCAATTAGGCGACAAAACACTCGGAGAGATTGAGTTTAAGGCTCGATGTACTTACCTACAAGAAAAACTAGATCAGCTCACACAAGAGCTAGAAATCTATCGCTCTGTCCTAGAATCTGACAAAGATTTGAAGGACCTATTTGAAGAAGTTAAGAATAAAAATGAGGTAAATGCTTAATGAATTATAAAGTACAGTTCAAATCCTATGATCCAGTAGCTAATGCCACAAAGGTTTCCATCAAGCAAGATTACCCTTACCGGGTATTTGAAGAATCCCTTCCAAATAACCGCATGGGAGATGAAGAGACAGCCCTTGTGAATGCTGTTCTAAATCTTGTCCGAATGGAACTAGACCCTTCTGGCGCTATCGTATCCCTCAAGAAAGAGCTTGATAAGTCTGTCGATGCCAATAAGGATGCTATTCAGAAAATTCAAGAACTCACTCAGGAAAACGAAAAGAAAGATGTCCTAATTCAAAATAACAAAGCACTTGCTGACTGGTCTGTCCTTGTAGCTGTGACCAATCAAGACAATCCACTGGATCCAACACTCTACAAGCGAGCGCTTGAGCTTGTAGAAGCTGCTCAAGTAGGTAAAACTTACAAACAACATGACATCTTCACCTTGATTGATCCAGACCACACTGAAAAATTCAGTGAAGGGAAACGTGTTCTTGTTCAAGTCAATTATGATTTCACATATAACGGGGAATCAATCAAAGACTTGAAAGGCCCACTTCTTCAAAATGGTAAGCTTGCAATCTATAATTGGGAAGTTCCCAAAGAAGAAAAACAAAACAAACCATCAGGAGACCTTGAAACCCAACCAGTAGCACAACCTGAATCATAAATTGAGAGGAGTGTGATTGATGTATCAAGAACCAGATGGAATCTTTGGAATTATCGAAGTAGTGCGTGACTTTTATGATCACGGAATTGATGAACACATGATTGTATTTCTCTTGATGGCCATTGTGGCTCTAGATATCGTTTTAGGTGTGGCTAGAGCATGGGCCTATCATGAGTTCTCAAGCAGAAAATGGAGGAAAGGGCTAGTAAGTCACACAGCTATGATTTTAATTACAGCCATTGGCTATCCATTCGCCCTATATATGAATCTTGGACCCGTAGTTGATGCCTTTATTGTCGCAATGATGGCAGCATACGGTTCAAGCATTCTTGCCAGTCTCTCAGCTTTAGGAGTTGAAATTCCTGGCCTAGATCGTCTTGTGAAACAAAATATTGATCATGAGAAATTTCAGTTAAAAGATGGCTTGGAAGAGCCTAGTAAATTAATCAAAAAAGGAGAAAAGAAAAATGAATCAAATCACTGATATTGTAGCAAGCAGCTCAATGAGTATTTTAGTAGTTATGGTTGGAATCATCGTTCAAGCGGTTAAAAAATACCTCTTGACTCGTGGTGGTAAGAAAGCCATTGAAGTGGCTGAAATCCTTGCAAAGAACGCTGTGAACGCTACTGAACAAGTAGCAGGGACATTGGACATCCACGGCAAGGATAAAATGGAGCATGCTAAAACTAGCTTGATTGAAGGGCTAGAAGCATATAACATCAATTTGACCAATGACCAATTGAACACATTCATTGAAGCCGCTGTGAAAAAAGCAAATGAACAATGGAAGAAATGAGGTTCAAAAATGGTAGCAACAAATGACATTTTAAGTTTTTCAGAATCTTTGGCTAATCAAGGTGTGGGAGCTGATGCAGATGGTGCATACGGAACCCAATGCGTTGATTTACCAAATTCAATTTCTATCAACTTTTTCGGAAAAGCTCTCTGGGGAAATGCTATTGACCTACTTAATTCAGCCGCTGGGTTAGGGTATGAAGTAGTATATGATGCAGTAGGAATCAACCCACGAGCAGGAGCCATCTTTGTCATGGATACAACTTACTTGTACGGCCATCCTTATGGTCACACAGGAATTGTGATTGAGGATAGTGATGGAGTCACTATGAGAACCATTGAACAGAATATTGATGGCAATGCTGATTCACTCTATGTTGGAGGTCCTGCACGATACAACACACGCAACTTTGATGGAATTGTTGGATGGTTCTATTTCCCAACTGATGACACATCTGTGGCATTTGAACAGCCAGAACCATCAGAACCATTGACAATTGAATCAAATGGATTCCATCCAGAAACAGGGACATTCACTGTTGAGGTGTCTGCTCTAAATGTACGAGCTGAAGCCGGTCTTGGAGCTGAAATTGTAGCTGTATATAGTGCAGGTCAAGAAATCAACTATGATGGATGGCTTGACAATGATGGCTATATTTGGATCTCGTACATTGGCGGTTCTGGAAATCGTAGATATGTGGCTGTTGGACAGTCAGAAAATGGACAACGCATCACAGACTTTGGATCTTTTAAATAAGAAATGACAGCCTTCCGAAAGGAGGGCTTTTTTCTGTTATAACGGAAAAAATCAGAAATGTCTGTTATAACCTCAAACAATTATCAAAAAATCTTTTCCTATTAAATGACTTCCTTTTATATCTAAGATAAAAAAATAAAACTTGAACTTTCTTGAAAGCTATGCTAAACTAACAATGTGAGCAATGAACTTGTGGAGTTTTAGAAGTCAGTACCTAAAACAGACCCTAAAATCTAAAAGCAGCGATATGATTGAGTTTTAGAAACTCCCACCGGCTCCATATATACTTTCTAAAACTTCTTAAAACTTCCCAAAACATTGATAATTCAATGTTTTTTATTTTTATACTTTCTATTCTTTCCCATACCTTTTTGAAATTAACAGACCCAAAAACAGACCCTTTTTTGAAAAGAGTCTGTCCTGATAGCTGATGGGTTTAAAAATCTATATAATTAGCAAATTTCTCACCAATATCATCTTTGGCCTGTTTTGTGATATGTGTGTATACATTCATGGTTGTCTTTAGATCTGAATGACCAAGACGATGCTGGACCTGCTTCAATGTCATTCCTGCTTCAAAGCACAAGCTGGCATGTGTATGCCTAAAACCGTGAATCTTGATAGGCTTGACATCTGTCCCTTTGATAATTTGCAAAAGCCACTTCCTTGGTAGTGAACTTGGAATGGGCTTTCCTTCAGGGCTTTCAAAGATGAAAGTAGTGGCAGGATTCATTTCTCTATACTCTGATAGAAGATCAATTGTTCTTTGATCAAGGCTAATCAGTCGGACACTACTCTTGTTTTTAGTA
>QWCL01001029.1_pt1 | contig 14208 bp, 14 predicted proteins | sample 1972551 | NCBI WGS metagenome assembly QWCL01 (sample SAMN09866709, study PRJNA288562) | Human oral metagenome isolate term2_saliva, whole genome shotgun sequencing... | isolation source: mouth | host: Homo sapiens | place: USA: California
TCTGAACTTGGCTTAGAATCTGTCCCTGGTGGCGATAAATTCCTCATCACCAAAAACTATCAACTTGGTGAACAGTTAGAGAAAGGAGGTGAGAAAGAAGATGAAAGTAATTCCGATTAAGGGTACGATTGTATCAAACAATGACAGATGGCTTTACGATTGGCTTGAGTGGGATGCAACCGCTCCGAAAGATGTTGTCCTTCCTGAAAGTGGTGAACCGATTGAGGTTCATATCAATTCGGGTGGTGGAGATGTTTATGCTGGTAGCGAAATCTATACTGCTCTACGCTCGTACCCTGGTGACGTGACCGTGAAGATTGTTGGTATTGCAGCAAGCGCAGCAAGCGTGATTGCAATGGCAGGAGATACGGTTGAAATCAGTCCGACTGCCCAAATCATGATCCACAATGTTTCAACACAAGTAAATGGAGACCATAACACTCTGCTTCATGAGGCTGGAGTACTAGAAGGGTTTAACAAATCTATTGCTAGTGCCTATGTTCATAAAACTGGCAAGGCTCTTGATGACTTGCTTAGATTGATGAACAAGACTACTTGGTTTGATGCTGAATCAGCTTTGAATCACGGTTTTGTAGACAAGATTATGTTTACAAACGAAGTCGCTCCGACTCTGGTAGCAAGTGAAACTCCTATGATTCCAAGTGATTTTATCGAGAAAATGAGGTCAGCAATGACACCGGATATCGATAAAATCGCAGAACTGGTAGCTGAAAAGCTAGAAACTAAACCGCTAGACACACAAATCGAAAATACAGACAAGACTGTTCCTAAAGGGTTCGGTCTTTTTATGTTTTAAGAAAGGACAAAACAGAATGACAATGACATTATCTAATCAATTTGAAAAACAACGTCAGGCATTTTTGGATGCCGTTACAAATGGTGCTCCTCAAGAAGAACAAGCGAAGCTTTACAATGACATGATTGAGTCCATGACCAATGAAATGATGGCTCAAGCTCGTGCTGCTGCTCGTGAAGAAGTCTCAGCTTTGAATCCATACGATGCTAAGCTGACTGCAGAAGCTCGTGAGTTCTTCAATAACATTGAAAAGGCAGCACCTCAAGGGATTGAAAAATTCATTCCGCAAGAAATCATTGACCGTATCTTTGAAGATCTGGTACAATCTCGCCCACTCCTTCAACACATTGGCCTTAAAAATGCTGGTATCCGCTTAAAATTCCTCAAATCAGAGCAAACTGGGCAAGCTGTTTGGGGTAAAATCAATGGAGAAATCCAAGGACAACTCAAACAACAATTCAACGAAGAAGAAGCAATCCAACACAAACTGACTGCTTTTGTTGTAATTCCAAAAGATGCCGAAAAATTTGGACCAGCTTGGTTGGCAAAATTCGTCTCTGTTCAAATCACAGAAGCCTTTGCAGTTGCTCTTGAAGCGGCTTTCTTGAATGGTGATGGAAACAACAAACCTATCGGGCTTTCTCGTACCCTTACAGGGACTGTTTCTGGAGATCAGACAACTTATGCTGAAAAAACAGCTCAAACTACTAAGTTGACTTTTGCTGACTCAGCAACCGTAGTCAAAGAATTGACAAAAGTATGTAAATACCATTCAACAAAAGCTGATGGCACTACTCCAGTTGCAGTAGAAGGAAATCTTGTAATGGTTGTTAATACAGCCGATGCTTGGGACGTGAAGAAACAATACACTTCATTGAACGCTCAAGGAACCTACATCACTGCAATGCCATTCAACCTTATCTTGGTAGAATCCGTTGCGCAGACGGCTGGTAAAGTCACTACATTTGTCAAAGGTCGCTACGATGCCTTTGTCGGTGGTGGTATCTCACTTGGCCGTTTCACAGAAACCTATGCTTTGGAAGACCTGAACCTTTACACTGCTAAGCAATTTGCTTACGGTAAGGCTCACGATGAAAAGACTGCAGCAGTTTGGGAATTGAAACTCCCTCAAGCCTAGTCTAGGTATTAAACCATGACTAAGGAAGAACAACTTCATCCACTCCTTAAATCTTTCAAGGAGCGGATGAGGATTTTTCATGACGGAGAGGACAACAACCTCTCCCAAATATTGGAAAGTTCTGAGTCGGCCATCCTCAGTCTGGTCGGTAGTAAGGACTCTACCGGTCCACGAGTGAGAGAGCTTATCTTAGAACGTGCTCGATATGTCTACAATGACCAAGTTGAGTTCTTTTATGGGAACTTTCAAGGGGATTTGATGGCATTGTCACTAGAAAATTATAAACTGGAGGAAAAACATGATTAAGGTTTTAAAAGGCTTTTACGACCTCAAAGAAGGGGTGTTTCGTTCTGTTGGTCAAGAATTTGAAGCGGAAAAAGAGCGCTTCAATGAAATCAATGAAGCGTTGCCTGGCTTTGCTGAATGGTCAGAAAAACAACCAGAAGTAACAACGTCTGATGTCTCATTATACTAATCGTCCTAGCTATCGCTACAAGAAGCCAGAGGCTCAAAACGGAGACCTGAGAACCCCCTTGACTTTCTATACTTCTAAAGTTAAAGAGGGGGTTGATGGTCGAGATGTGAGTCACGAGAAGGCTTTTTATACGATGGGGCAAGTTTACTCTCCAAGTATGAAAGACTTTGAGATTGCGACTGGAAAAGCGATGAAAGCTAAGATGACTTTGAAAATTCGTGATCCTCTAACAGATTATCAGCCTGAAAGTCGGCATTTTGTCGAAGTAGGGGATATCCGTTTGGTTGGTAAGAAATGGCAGGTCATTGATGTGCGTCCTGATTATGATAATCGGGATTTTTTGATAGTTATTATCGGAGGTAGTCGTGATGTCTAGTGGAGCAAATCTAAAAGGATTTGATGATATTTTGAGGAATGTCGAGGCTCGCCTAGGGGAGCCGGTAGTCCGTAGAAAGGTCAACAGGGCTTTGAGGGAGACGGTTAAGGAGTTTGAACCGACTTTCAAACGGGCTATGGCGGTGTACGCTAACACTGGGAAGACGGTTGGTGCGGTCGTTCATGGAAATGTGACAGGTACTGCTAGTGGTGTTCCGATGGTTAAATTAGGTTTTAAAAGTCCTCGTTGGACTCTTATTCACTTAAATGAATTTGGCTATGCAAAGAATGGGCATCCTCGTGGTTTCGGTATTATGCGCCGCTTTTTTGAAGGTAGCAAACCAGTCTTCAAATCTAAAGTCGGCATGAAATTAAAACAGGAGTTTTTGTAATGATTAAGGACAAATTAACTGAACTCTACAACGCTTTGGAAGAGGATGAGTCTTTAGCTGGTATTAGTATCAAGTCATTTGAACGTCCTGAGACCTTGGGAGATGATGAAACAAGTATTGTCATTATCCCTATCGGTCCTCCAATGCAGACGGCTCGTGGGAGCAATACTAGTCTAGCTAAGACTTTTCTCTATCAAATCAATGTAGAGTCTACTAATCGAGTGGAGTGTAAGGAACTCCAAGGAAGAATTGAAAAAATAATGGAAAATCAGGGATTTTATCAGACTGAAGGTGGTCTGGAACAGTGGATTCCTGATATTAAGCGCTATGTAGACGCTCGTACCTACAAGGGTCAGAGTGCTCTATATGAAGAATACTAAATTAAAGAAAGAGGTGCTATAAATGGCATTGGTTGGTTTTAAACGTATGACAATTCGTGTGTTGGATGGGAATGCTAATCCAACACTGGGAGAAAACCTTTTTGTAATTGAAGGTCAAACTGGTAAAGGTGCGACTCGTACTGCTAAAATTTCAGGTCTTGCAAGTGATCCAGTAAAAACCTATGGTAGTGATGTCGCTTACCACGTATCCAATCGTGGTGTTGGCGATGTGAAGATGGAACTGACTGCGGTTGATATTCCTTCAACAGCACTCGCTAAAATCCTAGGACATCAAGTCAAAGATGAAATCATTGGTATCGGTGCTGATACAGTTGCTCCATTCTGTGCTGTCATGCTTGAGTCTAAGACTGCAAATGGGACTCAGGCACAAGTCGGGTTCTTCAAAGGTCAGTTTTCAATGGATGCTGAAGAACTTGAAACGCTTAAAGATAAGCAAGAAGAACTTCCAGACGACAGCTTGAGTTTCGCTGCTATTGCAAGTGATGACACTGAAACAAATGGTCTTTACTATGTGAAATACATTGGTAAAGATGACGCCAAGCTCAAAAAATTCAAAGGACAACTTAAAATGGTTGCTGCAGGGTAGGAAGAGGGCGCAAACTCTCTTTTTATCTTTTTTCTAGAAAGGAAAGTAAATGGCTAAGGTTAAATTTTTAATTAAAAACGAAAAGGGTCAAGATGTTCAAAAGACAAGTAAGGAAATTACTACTAAGGATTATCGCGACTACTTGATTCTCAATGAAGCACTATCATCTGATGTGTCAGAGGTAGAGAAATTAGACAAGCAATTGGAATTTATCGCCTCATTGTTTGAAGATTTGGAAGTGGAAGAGCTTTTGAAATTCACGGATATGGCAGATATTTTTACGGTATTTGCAGACATCTACTCTCATCTCGTGGGTGATGTTGACCCAAAGGAGAAAAACTAAAGCCAAGTGAAGCGCTGAAACGGTTTTATGGTTTTATCAAGCAAGTCACAGAGGGTCCCTATGGTATGAGTATCCGGGATGTTATGGATACTAATTGGGAGGACCTGATGGGCGTTCTTGGTGAAACCGAATCTGCTAAAACTGAGGAAGTCATGGATCTTGCTGACTTTCTCCAGCTTATCTGATGCAAAGGCTTTACAAAACACTTCAATAGGCATATAATAAGGGTAAGGAGGTGAGTAGGATGAAGATGGTAGAACAAAATCGCAGGCGGTGTCTATTTTGGACACTAACTTTTGTAATATATATCTGTTTTGGTATTTACTGTGTTTGTACGAACTTTGGGAATACGATTGGGCAGATGTTATTGTCGCCATTCATCATTGCTTCTTTGCCTTTATATGGATATGGCCTCCTAGGTGTTTTTATATGGGCAATGTTGTCTATGGCTTTTAATGATTATAAGAAATAAAAATAAAAAAAGTCCGCAAGGGCTTTTTTCTTTTACCTGAGAGGTTAGGAAGGAGAACAAAATGGCAAGCGGTACGCCGTTAGGAGCAATGTATATCGAACTAGGGCTGGACGTGTCAAAGTTCAACCCTACTCTGAATGGTGCAAAAAACGCTGTAAAGTACTTCCAAAACAATGTCCGTTCTTTGGATAGCACTTTAAAAGGGAATGAAAAAAATGCTGGGTTACTTCAAGCTAAATACAAGACTTTAGGGCAAGCTATTGATTCACAGCGTAAAGTGTTGGATGAGATGAAGAAAAGTTTTGATAAACTCGATCCTGGAACAGCTAACTTTGACAAAGCTGCTGCTGATATTCAGCGTGAGAATGCTAAGTTGGCAGCAATGGAAAACCAGCTACGTGGAGTTGAAAAAGCTTTGAAAGATGTTGGTCGCGAAAATAGCTGGGCTGGGAAGATGGACAAGCTAGGAGATACCTTTAATCGGGGTGGTGAAAAACTCCGTGCAATTGGTGATGCTATGAAGCCTGTATCTACAGTTCTTACTGCTGGATTTGCTTTGTCAACTAAGAAAGCTATAGACTTTGAAAGTCAAATGAATACGACCAAGTCGCTCCTAGCAGATACCATCCCAACTGCAGATGAACTGAATAGTACCACACAAAAATTGGGTGAGAGTTCGAAAGGTTGGGCGAAGCAGTATGGTATCTCAACATCCTCGATCAATGAGGGAATGCAAGAAATTATCAAAAAAGGGTTTGATGCTAATCAGACTATTGCTGCTATGCCTGCTATCTTAGATGCTGCAAAGGCATCGGGCGATGATTTTAACGTGGTAATGAATGCTTCGACTAACATCTTGCGTCAGTTTGGGCTAGAGGCTAAGGATACGAACCGTGTTACAGATAGCTTGACTTATGTGGCCAATAAGACATCGGCTGGCTTTTCAGATATGGGGCTAGCCATGGAGTATATAGGCCCTGTAGCTCACTCTTTGGGCATGTCTATCGAGGAAACGTCTGCAGCTATCGGTCTACTTTCTGATAATGGTATCGCTGGGGAAAAGGCTGGTACAGCTTTACGTGGTGCGCTTTCTAAATTGCTCAAGCCTTCTAAATCAAATGCTGCAGCAATGAAAGAACTTGGTTTTACTGTGGAAGAGTTTCAATCTGGAGCTTTGAAACTCCCTGATATCATTGATCGCATCAAGGAATCAACAAAGGGCTGGACAGATGCTGAGAAATCATCTGCTATTGCTCGTGCTTTTGGTGTTGAAGCTCAAACTGGAATGAATGCCCTTATCAACCAAGGAGGGGATGCGTTACGTAATCTTACCAAGGAAACTGAAAATGCTCGCGGGTATACTAAAAAATTGGCGGATGAGCTGTCTAAATCATCTAAAAATGGAGTAGAGCGATTTAAGTCAAGTTTGGAAGTGCTTCAAATCAACATCGGTCAGAAACTTTTACCTCTACTCACGCCTCTCCTTGAAAAGGCAAATGAGTTTATTGAGTGGTTAGATAAGGCACCCGAAAGTACACAGAAGTTAGTACTTGGTTTTGGTGGTTTCCTAGCTTTAGGCTACCCATTGTTGAATATGTTGGGGAATGCATCAACGGGATTAGGTTATCTCTTTAAAGGTGGTAGTAAGGTTGCGGATCTGTTTTCCAAGGGATTAAGTCTTAGAAAAGCGGGCAAGGAAGCAGCTGAGCTAGGAACTCAGGTAGCTGAGACTGCTGGAAAAACTGGATTACTCAAGACAGCTTTAGCTGGATTGACGAGTCCTGTTGGGCTTTTAGTCGGAGGTACGGTTCTGCTGGCTGGTGGTCTAGCCTATCTAGCAAACGAGAAAGATAAGGCTCGTATCAAAGCAGAGGAATTTGGTTCCGCCTTAGATGATGTTCAGCGTGGAGAATTGCGAAACTTCCAAAAAACGGTCGATGAAACCAGTACAGCCGTCGCAAACTTTGGAACGCATGCAGGAGATGCTGAGAAAGTTTCTGGAGCCTTTAAAAAACTTTATGATGAGATTGTATCTGGAGCTGAAAAAGCGAATCAGAGAATGCAGGAATTGGCTACAAAATGGGGCCTTTCTGAAGAAGATGTCGCAAGAGCAAAAGAGAAAAATGCTCAGGTGGTAAGTAACACAGAAGCGATGATGAATCAAATCAATGAGATTTATCAACGACATAATGGTGATGCAAGCAAATTCTCTCAAGAGGAGAAAGAAATCATCCTGAACAATCAGAATGAGATGATTAAGGCGAAACTCTCGATGATGGACTTGTCAGCCGAGCAACAAAAGGCCGCTCTACAAGCTCTAAATGGTGATGTCAGAAGTTTGAACGAAACGCAACTGAAGCATACTAGAGATGTCTTGAAGCAAGCACTTGATGAAGAAAAGAAACTCTACGAGAACTCCAAGAGTGAGCTGAAAGAGTTGTTAGACGGAAAGGCTATTGATCAGGAGACTTACAACAAGAAATTGCAGACTCTAGAAGCCAACCATACTCAAACAATGGAAGCTCTTGGAAACAAGTATTACCAGGTTATGAAAGCTATGGATGAGGAGTGGAAGACTCGAACTCGTTCAAACACTGGAAATAATTACTGGGAAGAAGCTAAGAAAGTTCTAGAAGAATACGGTTTATCCTATGAAGAAATCGGGAAGAAAGCTGCTGAAGCTTCTCAAAAAATGGGCGATTCCCACAGCATCCTTGCTAAATATACTAGTGATATGAGCAAGGAAACAAGGGAAGCTAATGATGCTTGGTCCTTGCTGGTTGGAAATATTAATGAAAATGGTAATTTCGAAGTTAAATCCAACGTAAAAGAAGTCATCGGAGAGGCTGCCAAATCTGCGGAAGGTTGGGAACAATTGCAGTTTATCGCTAAGACTGCAGATATCAACTCAAATGCTCGTGTGACTATTGCTGAGGCTCTTGTCGAATCTGGTAAATGGAAAGACATGACCCTCGAAGAGAAACAAGTAATTGTCAAAAACCAAGCTGGCTTACAAGCTATCTTTGATAGTGAAACCCATCTTAAAACATGGAACAGTATGCCAGCTAAAATCAAAGAACTCCTCATGAAAAATGCCGATGTCATGAACAAGGCAGAGGAAGCTTCAAAGGCTCTATCTAACTATGAATCGCTCACACCAAAACAGAAGGAGTTGCTGGCCAATGATGAGAGTATCCAAAAAGCAGTCGCTCGATCTACTGATACTTTGACAACCTGGAATGCTACGACTCCGTTTACAAAAGATTTGAAAGCTGATCCTACGAATGTTTTGAACAATGGTCAGTTATCTATCGATAAGATCACAGCTTGGAATTTTGCATCTGCTGAGACTAAGTCTCTGGATGCGGTAGATAATACGAGTGCAGCTGTCGGAAGTGTGATTTTGAGTGTTAATTCACCTAAACAAGAATCTCCTATCAATTTGTTTGCTGCTGACCAGACGGGCGCTGTGCGAAATGAGACGAGCGGTGCTATCAATGCTATCAAGCAATATGATCCAGTGAATATCCTTGCTAAGAATGGTACCGATGGTACTGTTAGTGAGGTCAAAAGCGGTGTAAATGGTATTCAGGATAAAACTGTTACTATCAATGCTCGAGACAATGCTTCTGGTGTTCTTTCGGGTATTAAAAGTTGGATTAACAGTGTTACTGGTGATTTCTTTACGAATATATTTGCGAGCAAGCACGCCCACGGGACCAACTATCACCCCGGGGGGCTTGCTATCGTCAACGACCAAAGAAATAGCAACTACAAGGAAATGGTCACTCTGCCAAACGGCCGGAGTTTCATTCCTCAAGGCAGGGATGTCTTGCTTCCTCTTCCGAGAGGTTCTAAAGTCTTGCGAGCTGATAAAACTAGACGTTTGATGCGTGAGATAGGCGTTCCCAAATACGCTTCTGGTATTGGGATCCCGAGCGATGCGAAATTTCTCTGTGAAATGGAACAAGCTCAACGTAATATCACTATTCAAACTACAAGTGTTCAAAATGGGCAAGATACTGATAAAGTAGTGTCTGAGATGAGGATTTTGAGAGCAAGTTTAGAAAAATTGCTTACTGCTATCCTTAACAAGGACACAAACGCTTATCTGGACAGCTCAAAAGTTACGGATATTGTTACTAAAACTCAGAAAGAGCGTGAGAAAATGCTACTAAGAATGAAAGGGGTGATTGAATGAGCGAAGTGACTATGCGTTTTAATAAAACAGATTTACGAGAGCTTATTGAAATCCATGACATCCAACGCAAGGTAGACTTTTCCATCTGGTCTGAAGACAGAAATACCCTCAAGCATAAGCTTGCGGGTATTTTTAATGTTGATGGTCCTAAAGAGTTGATATTTTCAGACGAGCCAGACAAGTATTATCTGGCTATGATAATTGATGATATCTCTATGCAAGAGATGAGTGGGAGACGTTCGATAGGATCTATAAAATTCATCGTTCCAGATGGTGTAGCCCACAGCTCAGCTTATAAGGATTTTAATAGCGAAGCAAACGCCAAAGGAACGCTAGATAAACTAGTCTTTGACCTCACAAACAATGGTACAGTTGAGGCATTTCCAATTATCAGAGTTAAGCATAATGCTGAAAATGGATATATAGGTCTTGTCAATAATAATACGGCTTTTGAGATGGGAAACCGTGAGGAGGCTGATACTGAAACAGTAAAGCGCTCTGAGGTCTTGCTTGACTTTCGAGGCGACAAAATCGCTCAAGGGTTGACGCAAGCAGTAAAAAATAGCTCGGTGACTAATGGTTCAGAGAATTTAATTGGGACATCGGAGCTAATTACAACAGGCAGTAAGAAACGTGTCAAATTAAGAGAACAGTTTAGCGGAACATATAATAAAAGCTATTCAACAGGCTTATCATGGGAGATACCAGCTGACTCAACAGGTCAAAAAGGCTCTCTAAATGATTACATTTTTTGTAAATTAGTCTATCAACTTGAGTCAATAGCACAATGTGGCTTTATCAAGGTGGCTGTATCTGATACAGCAGGTCAGTTTTTGTATGGGGTTGAAACTTATAAACGTTACAACGGGCTAGATTGTGGGTTCAATATTTTTGCAACGGATAACAACAACGGATACAACTTTTTAAAGACTTTGGATTTCGATTCCTCGAACACAAACAAAAATCCTTTTACATTATCAAGAGGACAGTTTGAAATTAAGCGAAATGATGAGAAAATCCAAGTTTACTACAACGGTTCATACTATAATTTTGTCGTCCCTGAAATCAGGGGCAAAAAGTCAGCTAAAATCCATGTCACGATAGGCGCTTTTCACGGAAAGCCAATCATCCCTCATCTCTATCTCGATGAATTGATGTATCGTAAGGACTTTGTGCAAGTATCAAGAGATATTCCTAACCGCTACGCTATGGGCTCAACGGCTGTAATCAATAGTGAAGATGATACGGTTTACATTGATGGTATCGCAAAAGCTGGAGAGGTTGTTGACGGTTCGCAATGGCTATCTATACCTCCTGGAGAGTCCAAGCTTGAGATGTATTTTTCTAGTTTTATCAAGAAAAAACCAACAGTAACAGTAGAATTTGAAGAAAGGTGGATCTAGTCATGCTCTTAACCATTCATGATGCGAATTTGCAAAAGGTTGCTTTTGTTGATAATAGCAAGCAAAGTACGCTTAATTTTTACAATGATACATGGACTAGGAGCTTACAAACAGGTTCATCTACTTTTGAATTTACTGTATTTAAAAAGGCTATTAAGTCAGACACTCCAACCCAAAAAGCCTATTCTTATCTGAATGAACGGGCGTGGGTATCTTTCAAATATCATGGCAAGAGCTTTATTTTCAACGTTATGCAGGTTGAAGAAAATGAGCAGACAATTAAATGTTATTGCGAAAACCTCAATCTTGAGCTTATCAATGAAATCACCAACCCTTACAAGGCTACAAAGGCTATGAGCTTTGCTGAATATTGTGAGGCTATGGGCTTGTTAAACTATACTCACCTATCCATCGGCATCAATGAAATTTCAGATTACAAGCGTACTCTGGAATGGGAGGGGCAAGAAACCAAACTGGCCCGTCTATTAAGCCTAGCCAAACGCTTTGATGCTGAGATTGAATTTGATACACAGTTAAACGCTGACAGTACAATTAAGAAATTCGCTATCAATGTCTATCATGAAAACGATGACAACCATCAAGGCGTAGGCCGTATCAGAAATGATATACAGTTAAAATATGGCAAAAATATCAATTCTATCACTAGAAAAGTTGATAAGACTGGCATTTTTAACTCAATCAAACCAACAGGAAAAAGACGAGTTAAAAATAATAAAGGTGAGGAAGTTGAAGAAGTTGTTACAATAAGTGGTCTTGACGAGTGGAAAAAGTACAACAAGGATGGAATTTGTGAATTTTATCAATTAGGGGCTCACCTTGTTGCACCTATCTCTATGCAGCTATATCCATCAACATTCACGCACTCAACAGGTACTCTAGACCAGTACACAAGAAAAGATTTTAGTTACGATACCGACGATCCAAAAGAATTGCGACGTCTAGCATATAATGAACTAAAAAAACATTGTTATCCAGCAATCACTTATGAAGTCGATGGCTTTGTCGATGTTGAAATCGGCGATACAGTCAAAATTCATGACGAGGGATTCAACCCACTATTGATAGTTCAAGCCCGTGTTTCTGAACAAAAAATCAGTTTTTCAAATCCAGCAAGCAACAAAACAGTATTTTCGAACTTTAAAGCCTTCGAAAATCAGTTATCAGACGGAATACAAGAGGCTCTTGAGCGCTTATTTGAGCAGTCTAAACCTTACATTATCAAGCTATCTACTAGCAATGGAATCATCTTTAAAAATCAAGCTGGTGAAAGTGTTATCACTCCTACACTATATAAGGGTGGGAAATTAATAACCGCTGGCGTGAGCTGGAGATGGTCTTTAAATGGGATTGTAACAACTGGTCAGACATACACAGCTAGAGGTAGAGATGTTTCTGGCGTAATCACATTGACTGTTGCAGCTTATATAGACAATGAAGAAGTCGCAGTTGACGAAATCTCACTAGTAAATGTATCCGATGGTAAGAATGGCCAAAAGGGCGACAAGGGAGACCAAGGTTCCAAAGGTGACAGAGGAGAAAAAGGAGAGCGTGGGGAACGTGGACTTCAAGGAGAACGAGGCTTACAAGGTATCCAAGGTTTGCAAGGTCCGAAAGGTGACCAAGGTATCCCTGGAGTTAGAGGAGCGGACGGCCGTACACAGTACACGCATATGGCTTATGCTGATAATGCAACAGGTAGTGGATTCAGTCAAACAAACGCTGACAAAGCCTTTGTTGGGGTGTACATTGACTTTAATCCAACAAATAGCAGAAATCCTGCTGACTATCGCTGGACAAGATGGAAAGGTCGTGATGGTGCCGATGGACTACCAGGTAAAGCTGGAGCAGATGGAAGAACACCGTATGTTCACTTTGCTTATTCTGACAATGCGGATGGTTCTGGTTTAACAATGACAGATAACGGGCAGCGTTATTTTGGTCATTATTCAGATTATGAGAAACCTGATAGCGTAGATAAAACGAAGTACAAATGGGCTGATCGTTGGGCTAAAGTTGAGGTTGGTTCACAGAACAGGTTTGTCCGATATACTTCAGTTGCTGGGTATTTAGCAAATACTGGGATTATTTCTCCAGCTAATTCTGTAAATAAAGAAAGGACGTCAGATTTTATTGACATCAATGGAACATCCAATCTCATCTATCAGCTTTGGGTAACTACACCTAACGGAGGAATGCCTTGGCATGCTTGGCAATTTTACGATGCTAATAAATCACCTATCGGAACTCGACTTATAGGCAAGGACAGTTATACTGTTCGTGCCTATAAGTGGCACATAGTCAATAATATTACAGTACCAGCTGCTGCTAAATTTATTAGACTATCTGCTAGAACTTACGAAGACGCTAAAATTAAATTAGAAATAGGCAATGTACCTACCGACTGGTCTCCAGCTATCGAAGATATCCAGAATGACATTGACTCCAAAGCTGATCAAGGGCTGACTCAGGAACAAATCAATGCGCTAAATGAAAAGACTGGAATTATCCAGGCTGAGCTTGAGGCCAAGGCTAGCGCTGACACGCTTGATAACTGGATAAAGGCTTATAAGGACTTTGTCAACGCAAATGAGACCGCAAGGGCACAAGCTGAGAAAGATTTGATTTCAGCTAGTCAGCGTGTTTCTAACATTGCTAAGGATCTTGGAGAATTATCTGACCGCTGGAATTTCATTGATACTTATATGAGCTCTAGTAATGAGGGTCTTATCGTTGGTAAGAACGATGGTAGCTCTAGTATGATGTTCAACCCTAATGGCCGTATTTCTATGTTTAGCGCTGGTGTAGAGGTTATGTATATTTCTCAAGGAGTAATCCACATTGAAAACGGGATTTTCTCTAAAACTATCCAAATTGGACGTTTTAGAGAGGAACAGTATCATATCAACCCTGACATGAATGTCATCAGGTATGTAGGTTAAAAGGAGGAAAAAATGGCCAAGTTTAGTAATTCAAGTGGGAGCTTGTATCTCAATGTCTATGTAGATCAGGGCTCTCAGAGTATCACAGCTAACACCTCAACCGTTAACTGGCGGATGACAGTTAGTAGGACAGGCGCCTATTACACTTATAACCATCAAGGAGACAGTATGTTGTCTCTCAATTTAGACGGTAGTAACGTGCATTACAGCTATCCGACGTGGGAGACATCAGGCGAGGAGTACACTCTTGCTAGTGGCTCAAGCACAATTAGCCACAATGCAGACGGGACTAAAACGCTCCCTATTTCTTGTACGTTCAATCCTAATAATGGCTTGCATGGAACTATCACAGTATCAGCAAGCCTTAGCCTGACGACTATACCACGCTCTAGCTCTGTAAGCGTGAGCGCTGGAGTTATTGGTAGTTCGGTTACTATCAATATTAACCGTCAAAGTTCAAGCTTCAAGCATACGGTGCGCTATTCATGGGCAGGTAAGTCAGGGACGATTGCAACGAATGTAGACACATCCACTAGCTGGACGATACCTCTTGACTTCGCAAACGACATCCCCAACTCAGCGAGTGGGACAGGGACTATCTACGTTGATACGTATTCAGGCTCTACCAAGACAGGCACACAGTCA
>QWCL01001691.1_pt1 | contig 14195 bp, 13 predicted proteins | sample 1972551 | NCBI WGS metagenome assembly QWCL01 (sample SAMN09866709, study PRJNA288562) | Human oral metagenome isolate term2_saliva, whole genome shotgun sequencing... | isolation source: mouth | host: Homo sapiens | place: USA: California
AGAAAAGAATCAAGTAATTATCCAAAAATATGATAAAAATAAAAAAACTGCTTCACAAAAAATTTATGAAAATGGATTTTTAAAATCAGAAAATCAATATATCAACGGAATTTTGGCCGCAGAATATAAATCTAGTGAAAAAGAAAACGGGAAATTTATTTACTATAATGGCAACAAAAAAGTTTTATCAGAAATGGAAGTTTTGCAAACTAACAAAAAAGGACAGAGTTATCAAATGCCAAAGACTATAAAAATTTTTGGAAAAAACGGGAAAATTGAGAGGGAATACACTTTTGAAAATGGAACTCTTGAAAATCAAACACAAAAAGTTTATTATCCAAATGGAAATTTGAAATATACTGGAATTGCTAAAAATAACGATATGATAAATATGGAAATAAAAGATTTGTATGAAGAATATAATTCCAATGGATCGAAAATAATGAGTTGTAAAGAAATCGAAACTGACAAATGGAACTGTGAATATTATAAAAAAAATGGAGAACTAAAAATTAGAAAACAAATTAAAAAGGATTTTTCTAAAAATTTAGCTACTTCAAAGTATATCTATAATAGTGAGCCTGGAATGAATTTTTTAAAATCTGTGGGAGAAGGAATAGGAAATATATTTTTGATGATTCTAGAAGGAATATAGATGTATTTGAGTTTAAATAATAAAAAAATAAAAAATTTTAATCGAAAGGATCTGTTCTTATGAAAAAAATATTTTTAATTTTATTGCTGTTATTTACCATTGTATCTTGTGAATTAAAAAAAGCACAAGAGGCGTATGATAATAAAGAATATATAAGAAGCATATATCTTACTTTGAGTTATTTTGAGAAACATCCAAACAAAATTGAAAAAATTAAACCATGCACTATTCGATGTTTACTCTCAATCTTCAAATTTTACTGATTTTTTGTCAAAATATGATGGCGATGAACTTTTAGGCGAAATTTATAAAATTATAGATGAACGTATAAAAACAGGAGAATTGGAAGGTAAATATTCTAGAGATATTATTTCAATACTTGATGAATATTACAGAAATATGATTGGTTATACTAAAGAATTAAGTGAAATAAAAAAAATAGATGGAAATAAAATTTTAAAATATGAATCAATATCAAGAAAAATGTCTCAAGCTGAAGCTGATAAACTCATAGAATATGCCAATATAAAAGAAAAAGCTGAAAAATACCGTGAAGCACAAAAATTAAACGAAGCAGCACAAGAAACTTATGAACAATATCAGAAAAATTATAAAAATTTGTATATAAAAATTAGAGAACTCAAAAAAAAAGCTGATTATCAAGAAGCAGACAAGCTTTACCAAAGTGCTATACAAACTTCTGGTGCTGTAACTAAACATGGATACAGAGAATCAATAGAAAAATTAAAAAAGGCACAAGAAATTATCCCTAATTTTAGAGATTCAAAAGAGAAAATTGCAGAGTATTCTAAAAAAGCCTACGTAAAATACAACATTTCTGGTTGTGATAATAGCCATGTCCCTGCATATATAAATGGTCATTTATCCAAAGTTGGAGTTTATACAAAATATTCAAGTGAGGCTGAAGTCCAAATAAATTGTAAAGTTACAGATAATTATCAAGTTTCTACGTATCCTAGCCAAATAAAAAATTTATCTCAAGTAAAAGAGGTTAAAAATAACGATGGACAAACGGTAAAAAAAGAATTTATATTTCAGGAAAGTAAAACTAAATCAGTTGAAAAACTAGATTTCAGTTATGAAATAGAACTTTCTGGATATGTGAAAAAAAAATATTCAGGTAATGCGTACAAACAACATGAAATAAACTCGTTACAGTATTTAGGAAATGTTCCGTCTGAGTATTCTGGCAAAGATAAAATTGAAAAACTTTGGGGAGAAAGTGAAATGAGAAGAAAAGTTTATGATAGTGCATCTTTTTTTAAAGATCTTGAAGATATAGTTAAGGAGTTGGAAAAATTATAATTATTTATGAAAACAGCCAATTAAAAAAATTCTATTATTTTATTATTTTTAATTTTATCAATTATCACAAAATTAGTGCGAAGAATAATTTAATTTATGAAAAAAAATAATAATATACTTAAATTTATATTTTACTAAAGAAGCTTTTAGTGAATTTATAGCAAAAAAATTTAAATGTATTTTTGATGTAATGCTTGTATTTTTCTCTTGAAAATGGTATTATAATAATAAAACTAGTTTAAGATTGAATTTAAATGGAATAACGTATTTAAATATTAATATCATTTAATTTATTGGATGATTTAAAATTCGGTAAGGAGGGAAGTCAAAATTGAAAAGCAGGATTGAAGAACAAAATGGAAGAGTGATAAATAGAAATGTAGCTTCCAGTAGGGTAAAAAAGGATGTGGAATTAAATAAAGATAATTTGGAAAATGAATCTAAAGTTAAAAAAGAAGAAGTATTAAAAAATATGCTAAAAAATGTGGATGATGAGATGAAAAGGGAAGAAATCATACACATGCTGCTGGAACAAAAAGTTTCAAAAGTTATAAAGGAAGAAGAAAGTGAGAAGAAACAGTTTTCATATAAAGTTTTAAATTTTGTGGGAAGCGGGAAATTCATTGCTTTTATGGGGATATTTTTGTTGGCGTGGACTTTAATAGATGTTGTTTTTCTTTTAGCAGATAAGTTTAATCCATATTCATTTGTTATAATGAATGTGATTTTGTCGTTTGTAGTATTGATTTTTTGTTCACTTATTGTTTTTAATCAAAATAAAAAAAAGAAAATGGATAGAAGAAAATCTGAAAATGATTATAAAGTTAATTTAAAAAATGAAATTATAATTGAAGATTTACATTATAAACTGGATGACTTGATTGAAAAGCAAGATAAGATAGCAAAACGTGTTTTGGAGCTGGAAAAGAAGAAAAAGGCTGTAGCTGCAAAGGGGAATAAGGAATATAAATTTATTGATATTTCAGAAGGTGAAAAGAAAAATAAATAGGTTAAATTTATTTAAATTATATAAGAAAGTCAAATTTTTTATCGTAAATTTTTAAAATAAGGTTTTATGTAAAGGGGGGAGAAATAAATGGGGATAAGTGAAATAAATGAAATTGAAAATGGAAATAAAATGGAAAAGATAAATATTTTTGATTTAAAGGATTTATCTGAGAGAAAAGAAGTTGTAAAAATTTTGACTGAAAATGAGAATGTGAAAATTGAGAAAATTATTTCGACTGGGCAAGTGACAGATTGGCAGGAATCTGATAAAAATGAATTTGTAATTTTGATTCAGGGGAATGCTGAAATTGAATATTATAGAAATAGAAGCTGTGAAGATAAAAATTTTAATGCAAATGAAAATATAATAGAAAACATAAAAAATACTAATGATATGAAACTACAATTAGGAAAAGGAGATACAGTGCTAATAAAAAAGGGAGAAAGGCATAGAGTCAGTTATACAAGCAAGAACCCTTGCTGTATATGGATTTGTATCTTTTTTGATTAAAAATCTTAAATTTAATAATATTTTTCATTTAAAGTAGAAGTGTCATAAATTGTTTTTAACAAGAGGGTGATTTTCTTGGTAAATAAATAAAAATATAGTTAAATGGAGTTTAGTATAAAAAATTTAAAAAAAAGTAAAAGAAGGAGCAGTTATGATGTTATTTGTAATATTTGCAGGCTATTGGAAAAGTAAGAGATGCCAAAACGACGAATGATAAAGTTATTGAAGGCTTGTTTTATTTATCACTTATAGCTCTTTTAGGAGGAGGATTTTATAATATTTATTTATATAATAATGAAAATTCAGATAATATGAGCGCTCAACAGCAATCTGAAGGGACAATGGCAAATATAACAACTGATCAGAATCAAAACCAAAACCAAAACCAAAATCAGGATCAAAACCAACAGGATCAGAATCGACAAAATCAAGGAACACCAGTTATTCAAAATAACATAATTTCAAACCCGAATGATGCACAAGTTCAGGAAAATGTAAAAAGGGAACAAGCTAGAATTGATAAAATGTTTGCAGATAGTGAAAGAAATACATCAAGTTTGATGGATATGTTAAAGAAAAGTTTTGAAAAAAAGGATACAGGCGAAGGAATTAGAAATGGCGAAAAGGCTTTGGACAATGTAAAAAAATCTAGTAACTTATTTAAAAATACAAAATGTAATCCAACTGGAGATGCGACATTTGACAAGGAATGTCCAAAATTGCTTCAAAAGGGTAAAGAATTGTATTCTTCAAAACAAATTGATGTTGAAAAAATGCTTAGTGCATTGAAGGGTATTGAAAAGAGCATAAATGATGTTAAAAATAGCGAATTGGGACAACAGGCAGTTCAAGAAGGAAATAAATTATGGGACAGTCTTATGAAAAAAGTCGATGAGTTTCAAAAAAAGTAAAATAGACTTGTTTAGTTTATAATTTGTAAAATTATTTCATATAATAAATTTTAAATATTAAAGTCTTAATAACTAAAATGATAAAAGGAATTTATTTTAACTGGTTTAAGGTAATTCCTTTTATTTTATAATAAAATTTTTGATTCTCTGTAAAATACTGGGAAATTAAAAGGTTTTTTTAGGAAAAAAAACAAAATTTTGACAAAAATGTGATGTATAATAGAAAAATAAATTAATAAGGTAATTAAATATAAAATATTTTAAGAATAGGAGGAAACGTTATGAAAATGAAAAGTTTAGGAAATGCAGTTCTTGGAGCTTTGATTATGCTAGTTGGGCTTGTGATACTGACAGAAAGTAAGGATAATCATATTGATATAAAAATTGCAGACAAGGGAAATCTGAGTGTAAATAATGTAAAAAATGTAACGACAGTAACTGAGAACAAAGGTTCAGGTAAAAAAGTAAAAGCTGTAGTTATTGAATTTGATAAGTCCATCAAAAATGAAAAATTGTCAAAAAATGTAGTTACAGTTACCCAAAAAAATATTTCTAAAAAAAATACAGAAGATAAAAATGATGAACCAATCGTTAATACAACTGAAACAAAAGTGAATAGAGAAGTTTCTAAAATATATACAAGTGATAAGATAGATGATGAAAATGTGGAAGCGAAAGATGGAAAATATTTGTATTTGGAATTAGCTGAAGATAAAGATTCTGATAATAAGACAGCTCAAAATGATATGGAAGATTTGAAAATCTCAGTTTCACAAAATAAAAAAAATTATTTTACGAATAATAGCAAAAGTTTTAATGTAAATAATAAATCTTGATTTCAAATATTAAATTGTAAAATAAAAAATATTTATTAAAATGGTGATTAAATGAAAAATAAAAAAATGTTATTGATTTTAGCAGCAATTATATTTGTATTAAGCTGTTCCAATGAAAATAGTATCGAAAAGAGCAATATAAAAAAACAGAGTGCTGCTGAAAATATAAAAAATTCAAAAACAGAAAAGGAATATTTAAAAAGCATAAATTATTCAAATATAGCAGATAAGATGGCTCAGGATGAGATTAAGGAAAGCTTGGAAAATGCAGGGGTTGATTCTAATAATATAGATCTTTTTTTTAAAAGTGTAAATTACTATAATGAAGCGACTGAAAATAAAGATTTGATAAAGTCAGGATTTATTAATTCTAAAAATATAAATCCAATTTATGATGAAGTGGCGATACAGAAAATTTGGGACAAAAAGAATAAAAATTTTCCTGGATTTAACTGTCGGATAACAGCATTCACATTGATGAAAAATTATATAAAAATGGAAAAGCCAGTTGTAAAAACTGGGGAAATGCTTTTTATGGATATAGAATCATTGAAGAATATGCCGTTTAAGCTGTTTTCTCAAAATGAAGAGAATAAATTTATTAATTTATTTTCAGAAATTCCGACAAAGATGACTAAGGATGTGAGAGTTCATGCTGAAAATGTGAAAAATGCCTGGAAAGAGCGGGGAATTAAGTTTGATAAAAATAGTAAAATATCAATGATTTCTGTATTTTTCCATTTTAATGATGATCCTGAAGAAAATATCCTGTTTATAGGGCATGTTGGGATTTTAATTCCTGAAAAGGATGGAAAGTTATTGTTCGTTGAAAAATTGGCATTTCAACAGCCTTATCAGGTTTTAAAATTTAACAATCGGACAGAACTTAACGACTATTTGATGAATAAATATGATACTGCATGGGGACAGCCTGTGGCTAAGCCGTTTATTATGGAAAATGATGAATTGCTGAAGGAATACAGGACTAATCCAAATAATGGAAATTAGTAAAAGTAATTTAAATATTTAGAAAAAATAAAAAACTCGGAAAATAAGTTTATCTTCTGAGTTTTTTTGTTTTTTATATTATTTTTTTACTTTTCTTGTTTTTTTATCTTTTTTACCTTTAGAAGATTTATCTGATTTTTTACCAGATTTACCAGATTTTTTGTCAGAAGATTTTTTTCTTCCCTTTCTGTCTCTTCTTCTGTCTGATTTTTTACCAGATTTTTCTCCACCGCCGTTTCTACTTCCAGTAGCTTCTTCAACAAGCGGTTTTGCATCTTTTTTGGAATTCAAAGCTCTCATTATGTATTCTGCTTCTTGTAATGGCACTGTTATGAAAGAGTATTTATCCATAATTTTTACATCTTTTACTTTTCTTCCTGGAGTTTTTGCCTTTTTGTTTAACAAGTCAAGCAATCTTCCAACATTATAGCCGTCTTTACTTCCAAGAGCAATAAATAATCTTGTCTTATCATCAATTTTAACTTTTACATCTGTTATTTCATTATAGTTTTCAGGCAAGAATTCATCTTCATAAACGTGTCTTAATACAGAGGCTAGAACCTGCTTGGCATCTCTTCCATCCATAAGCCTTTGGGCAAGTTCTGAATATGTGTCAAAGTCGTTTTCCATTATAATTTCATCCACATAAGCAAGCAGCGCTTCTTTTTTAGCTTCTAAAATTTCTTCAACATTTGGAATATGTTCTCTTTTGATTTCTGTTTTTGTAATACGTTTAATTTGAGCAAGTTTGCTTGCTTCTCTTGGAGTTACGAAAGTTATTGCTACACCTTTTTGTCCAGCACGTCCTGTTCTTCCAATTCTGTGAACGTAAGATTCAGCTTCTTGCGGGATAGAGTAGTTTATAACATGTGTCAGGTTGCTTACATCAATTCCACGTGCAGCAACATCTGTCGCAACTAATATTGTCAATATTTTTTTCTTGAATAAATCAAGAGCCTTTTGTCTAAGAGCTTGAGTAATATCTCCGTGAATACATTCAGCATCATAGTTTCTAGCTTTCAATTTATTTGTAACATCATCAACTTCTGATTTTGTACGGCAGAATACAATTCCATAAAAATCTTGTTCATAATCTAAAACTCTGCACAATGCTTCAAACTTATCTTCTTGTTTAACTTCATAATAAATTTGTTCAGTCAAATTAGTTGTAAGTTCTTTTTTGGCAACTTTTAATAATTTATGTTCTGGCATAAATTTTTTAGCAATAGCCATAATTGCTTTTGGAATTGTAGCGGAAAAGAATAGCATTTTTTTCTCATCATTAGTTTTTTCCAAAATTGCTTCAATATCTTCTAAAAATCCCATGTTAAGCATTTTTTGATTTTCAATAGAAGCTCCACCATAAACTGCAAGAACCTTTAAGTCCTTTTCACCCTTTAATGAATAAATTTCATCAGCAACTTGATTGGCAAGTTCTCTTGTCGGTGCTAAAATTAAAGCTCTAACTGTTTTATCCGCTTCAATTGTTTCTAAAATTGGAATACCAAATGCGGCAGTCTTTCCTGTTCCTGTTTGCGCCTGTCCTATTAAATGTGTTCTTTCCTTTAGTAATTCAGGGATTACCAGTTTTTGTATTTCACTTGGTTCCTCAAATCCTTTTTTACTCAAAGCATTAAGCATTTCTATACTTAATCCAAAATCTTCAAATTTTTGCATTATTTTTTATTTTACCTTCCTTTACTTTTATATTTTAATTTATACTTATTATTTAAAAAAATTTTTGTATATATTATTATACCATACTTTTACAGTTTTTGTACTTATTTTTAAAAATTATTTTTTATATAAAGTAACAGGAGAATTCTTTGTGGATATTTTAAGCAAAAAATTAAAAATTTTTTTAATAGTTTCAGGAATTATGGGCATTTTATTATAAAATACAAAATAAAAATAAAAATTTTAAAAAAAAGGCTTGCAAAATCTTCAAAAATGTATTATTATATTGTTAGCACTTAAAGTTATAGAGTGCTAAAATTTTCAAAATATAAATTCGGAAATTTTTATTTAAAAAAATAAAAAGATGAAAATAAATGACTTTAGGAGGACAAAATGATAATTAAACCATTGGGAAAAAGAGTTTTAATAAAACAGACAGAACAGGAAGAAGTTACAAAAAGTGGAATCGTGTTGCCAGGGACTGCTTCTAAGGAAAAGCCGATAATAGGAGAAGTTTTGGCGATTGGGGCAAAAGTTGAGGATATTAAAGTTGGGAATAAAGTAATTTTTGAAAAATATTCTGGAACAGAAGTTAAAGATGGAGATGAAAGTTACTTGATTTTAGAAAAAGATAATGTTTTAGCAATTGTTGAATAATGAATTTGGTAAATCTAAAAATATAAATAATAAATTTCATAATAAAAAATTTACAAAATTTAGAAGGAGAAATTAAAAATGGGAAAAATAATAAAATTTAATGAAGATGCGAGAAAATCGCTTGAAGTTGGAGTAGATACATTGGCTGATGCCGTGAAAATTACACTTGGACCAAAAGGTAGAAATGTAGTGCTAGATAGAGGATTTGGAGCACCGATGATTACAAATGACGGTGTTACAATCGCAAAGGAAATTGAGCTTAAAGATCCGATTGAAAATCTTGGTGCGCAAATTGTGAAGGAAGTGGCTACAAAGTCTAATGACGTGGCTGGAGATGGAACAACTACTGCGACTGTACTGGCACAGGCTTTAATTAAGGAAGGGCTAAAAATGGTAGCTTCTGGAGCAAATCCTGTATTTATAAGACGTGGAATGGAAGTTGCTTCTAAAAAGGTAATTGAAGAACTTACAAAAAGAGCTAAAAAGGTTGAATCAAATGAAGAAATTGCACAAGTTGGGGCGATTTCAGCAGGAGATGTGGAAATTGGTCAATTAATCGCGCAAGCTATGGAAAAAGTTGGAGAATCTGGAGTTATTACTGTGGAAGAAGCTCGTTCTTTGGATACGACTTTAGAAGTTGTGGAAGGAATGCAGTTTGACAATGGATACTTATCACCTTATATGGTTTCAGATTCTGAAAGAATGGTTGTGGAAATGGATAATCCATTTATCTTGATTACAGATAAAAAGATTGCAAATATGAAAGAATTATTGCCAGTTTTGGAAAAGACAGTTGAAACTGGAAGACCGATGTTGATAATTGCAGAAGATGTGGAAGGTGAAGCACTTGCGACTCTTGTTGTAAATAAACTTCGTGGAACATTGAATGTGGCCGCTGTAAAAGCTCCTGCATTTGGAGATAGAAGAAAGGCTATGTTACAGGATATTGCAATTTTGACTGGTGGAGAAGTTATTTCTGAAGAAAAGGGAATAAAACTTGAAAATGCTGATATTAATTTATTAGGACAAGCTAAAAAGGTTAGAATTACTAAAGATAATACAGTTATCGTAGATGGATTGGGAGCAAAAGAAGAAATTCAAGCAAGAGTTGGGCAAATTAAGAATGCGATTGCTGAAACAACGTCTGACTATGATAAAGAAAAATTGCAGGAAAGACTTGCAAAATTATCTGGCGGAGTAGCTGTAATAAAAGTTGGGGCTGCGACTGAAACTGAAATGAAGGAAAGAAAATTAAGAATTGAAGATGCCTTGAATGCGACAAAAGCCGCTGTGGAAGAAGGAATCGTGCCAGGAGGAGGAACAATCTTAATTCAAATTGCAAAAGATATTGAAGACTTTAAATTGGAAGGCGAAGAAGGGCTTGGAGTGGAAATTGTGAAAAAAGCGCTATCTGCACCTCTTAGACAAATTGTTATCAATGCAGGAATTGATGCAGGCGTTGTAATTGAAAAAGTAAGAAATTCTGAAAATGGAATAGGATTTGACGCAGCAAAAGAAGAATATGTAGATATGGTAAAAGCTGGAATTATTGATCCAGCCAAAGTAACACGTTCTGCAATCCAAAATGCAGTTTCAGTATCTTCAGTATTATTAACAACAGAAGTTGCAGTTGGAAATGAAAAGGAAGAAGCACCAGCTGGTGGAATGCCAGGTGGAATGGGAATGCCAGGAATGATGTAATAATTTAGGTTATAATATTAAAAAATGGAGGTAGCGATTAAACTACCTCTTTCTTTTTTTATTTATTTTATTTTTTCCAAAATTTCCTTTACATTTTCCAAATTAATGCTTTTTCCACTTTCCAAAAGTCTTTCTACGGCAATGTCAATTTCCTTTCCTTTAGCACCAGCAAGTAATGCCAGAGAACGAGCCTGTAATTTCATGTGTCCATGCTGTATTCCAGTTGTAACAAGTGCCTTTATTGCGGCAAAATTTTGAGCAAGTCCAACAGAAGTGATAATACTTGCCAAAGTTTTCGCATTGGGATTTCCCAAAATATTAAATGCAGCTTTTACACTTGGATTTAGCCCTATTGATCCGCCTACACTTGCAATCGGCATTGGAAGAGTAAGTTCGCCCTTTAATTTATTTTCACTTTCATCAAAAGTCCAAGTTGTAAGCCCTTCATATTTGCCATTTTTTGCAGCAAAGGCATTTCCGCCAGCTTCAATTGCACGCCAGTCATTTCCAGTTGCAATTACCACAGCATCAATTCCATTGAAAATCCCTTTATTATGAGTTGTTGCACGGTAAACATCAAGTTTTGCAAATTTGCTTGCAAGTTCGATTTTTTTTGCAGTTTCAATAGACTTTTCCATTGAGCTGTTAAGAAGTTTTATATTTACTTCACATTTGGCTTTTACGAGAGATTCAGTCGCATAATTTGATAAAATTGCCATTAGGCTTTTTCCGTTTGTGATGTTTTCAAGCGGAGTTTTTATAGCCTCAAGCATTGTGTTTAAAATATTTGCCCCCATAGCCTCCTTCACATCGGCAATCAGATAAACAACCAAAAATTCATCAATATTTCTAACTTCAATATCAATTGCGCCGCCGCCACGTGCCACAATTGACGGATAAGCATCATTTGCAATTTTCAAAAGTTTATTTTTATTTTCCAAAACCATTGAAATAGCATTGTCAAAGTCCAGAATCTCATACAATGCAACTTGTCCAATCATTTTTCTATTCAAAATTTCTGTCGTGAAACCGCCAGATTTTCCAATAATTTTAGCTGCATAACTGCATCCGGCTACAACAGAAGGCTCTTCTGTAACCATCGGAACAGCATAGTCTTTTCCATCAACGATAAAATTTGGAGCAATGCTAAACGGTAAAGCAAATGTTCCAATTCCATTTTCAGCCATCTGATTTGAAGTTTCAAGCGGCAAGTTTTCGTTCTTTTTCAAAATTTGTTCAAATTCATCACTTAAAAAGCCATTTTCCTTTAACATCTGTATTCTTTCAAGCCGTTCCTTTTTTTGAAATCCAAGCCAGTTTAATTTTTTTATTTTTTCTTTATTTTCATTTTTCATAGTTTAAGATTAATTCCTTTCAGTCGCTTCATAATAATTTTAATTTATTCATTTAATTTTTTATAAACTCTTTTATGATTTTCAATTTTTGCAAGAACAAATGAATTATCACTTTCCTGAATAAATTTATTATTTGAAAAATCACAGTTTCCTTCCTCATCTAAAACTATTTTTTCAAAAAACATATTCTCATATTCTTCCATTGACAATTGTTTTCTATTTTCAAAGTCATTTAACCTATCACATCGCAAGTGATTTTTAAATCCCTCTGCAAGAGTTAGATTAAAAAATTCACAAACAGCACCGCTTCCATAACTGTACATCCCAATTTTGTCACCGCCATTTAAATTCTCACAATTTTCAAGCAATGACAGCAAACTTAGATAAAGAGAGCCTGTATAGATATTTCCAACTCGTTTTCCATAGATTATTGAAGTGTGAAATTTTTCTAAAAAGTCATTTTTTATTTCCTTTTCAATGTTTTTCTCTAAAATTGAGTTAATTGCCTTTAATCCAAGTTTTGGAAATGGAAGATGAAAACAGAAGGCATCAAAATCATCTAAACTCTGATTATACCTTTTTTTATATTCTTCAAATGTCGTTGTAAGGCAGTCAAGATACTGCTTTGTTGAAAAATGTCCATCTACGTATGGAAAATCCGAGTAGTTTGGACGCCAAAAGTCCATTATGTCACGTGTCTGACATACGTTTTCATCATTTATTACGGCGATTGCTGGATCTTTTTTTATTAACATTGCTATACTTCCTGCACCTTGTGTAGATTCCCCAGGAGTGTCAATTCCATATCTTGCAATATCTGAAGCAATTACAAGAACAGAAGCGTCGTTATTTTTTTCAATATAATTTTTTGCAAAACTCAGTGCGGCAGTTGCACCATAGCAGGCTTCCTTAATTTCGATACATCGTGCAAATGGCTGAATATTCAATAGATGATGAATAAAAACAGCAGATGCCTTGCTTTGATCAACTCCAGATTCTGTTCCAACAATAACCATATCAATATTTTTTTTATCTTCCTCGTCAAGAATCTGTGCAGCGGCAGAAGCTCCAAGAGACACAATATCCTCTGTAACTGTTGAAATGCTCATTTCACTTTGCATAAGCCCCTTTACAAACTTATTTTCATTTTCATTCCGTCCAAGTGCCAGATCCCGTATATCGAGAAAATATTTTGGCATTGCAAAACCAATTTTATCTATTCCAATTTTGATTTTTTCTTTTATTTCCTTAATTTTCATAAAATTTAGCCCTTTCTTTTTAATATTTTTTGAAAGAATCATTAAGTTTTATTATTAAATATAACTCTCATATATTGTACTATAAAAAAATTGAAATATCAACGGGTTATAAAAAAATATAACCTTAAAACTTTTATGACTAACTGTTTTTTGGTTATATTATATTCATAATTTTTATTTTAATTTCTTTTTTAATGAAATTTATTTTATTATAATTCTAATATTAATTTGAATTGTTCAAGGCATATTTTCTAATTGCTTTTGCTACGCCATCATTTTCATTGCTGTCAGTTTGATACTTTGCAGCCTTTTTGGCAAGTTCTGTACTATTTTCCATTGCAACACTGTAATTTGCATATTCAAACATTTCAATATCGTTATTTCCATCTCCAATTGCCATTATTTCTTCCTGCTTAATTCCCAGTTTTTTCGCAAGTTTTTTCAATCCAGTTCCTTTATTATTTCCCTTTGGCAGTATTTCATAAACATAAGGCTGGCTTAGCACACTGCTATATTTATCTTTTAAAATATTTTCATTTTCTTTTTGAAAATCTGCCATTATGTTAGGATTTCCAAGGAACATTATTTTTATTATTTTATGTTTTCCATTTTTTGCTTCTTTAAGACTTATATTTGTAATATCTGAAAAAACAAATCCAGCATCTGTAATAAGCTCATCTGTAGGTTTTCTGCCTATGTTGAAATAATAATAGTCATTTACCAAAGTAAAATTTATATCATAACCTTCAGAGAATTTATGTAAATAATCAATATCATCAGAAGTGAAATTTACTTGGTCAATCAGTTCCCAGTCTTTTGTTTTATGAATAGAGCAGCCGTTATTTAAAATAACATATCCTTCTGAATCAAGTTCTGATAATCCAAGTTCCTCATAAAATGGCAAAATTCCATATAAAGGTCTGCCAGTGCAAAGTACAATCTTTATTCCTGCTTCTACCGCTTCGTGAATAGCTTCCTTTTGTGCCTTGTCAATATGTTTTTTTTCATTTAGCAAAGTTCCATCCATGTCAATTGCAATTAATTTTATCATTATTTATCCCTTCTTTCAAAAAAATATGCTTATCTAGCTTATCTAGCTTCTTAAAGTTTTATGATCTGTAGATTTAGTTTTTATTTTATTATAGTATATCTTAATGTGAACTACTCCCGCTTTTAGAAGCGGGAGCTTCTTGGGAAGTATCTGCTTTTGTTAGCCAAATATATTTACCAAGCTCTTTGGGTAGTTCCTACCCTGTCTTCTTTTATTTTCTTAATATTTCAACATTGCTTT
>QWCL01000739.1_pt1 | contig 14177 bp, 8 predicted proteins | sample 1972551 | NCBI WGS metagenome assembly QWCL01 (sample SAMN09866709, study PRJNA288562) | Human oral metagenome isolate term2_saliva, whole genome shotgun sequencing... | isolation source: mouth | host: Homo sapiens | place: USA: California
GTTACCATAACAACCGAGGCGAATTTACGGCAATGTACCACTATTCTAATTCGCACCCCGTGTACAACTACGCCACGCAATCGGCACCTTTCATATATGTTGGCGATGGTAGTGTAAAAGAATATGGAAAATTTAAACTTGGCACAACTTCGTATTTACCAACCGATGGTAATATTGTTTATCGCGATATGAATACGGGAGAACTGAAACAAACTACGATGTATGATGCCTCAGTAAACCGTTCGAGCGAATTTTCTTTAATAAATAAATACAATTGGGATAATGGATATAGCTGGAAAATAGCAGCACGATACGACCACGCACGTGGAGCTTTAGTTTATCAAAGTCCTATGTCGCTTATAAATATAAAAGACAATCCAACAGCATACAATTATGTAATGCCAACTATAACTGGAGGAACAACACCTTATACAGGCGATTACGTCCAAACGCGAATGTCAAGTTTAAATTCAGGATTCATTAACGAATTTCTTTTAACATCAGAATTACAGAAAAAGTTTACTACTTCAACCTTACGTTTAGGTATAAACGAGTGGTATTACCACATCGATTACCGTTCAAACACATCTATGTACGACCAAAGTGTGTCGTCAGATGGGAGCTTTCCAGTCAGACTTTACGACACAAATAAGCACTCAACCTACTTCTACGATTTTAATAAGAATGCTTCAGAATTCTATCGTGGACACGAAAACAAATTAGCTTTATACATGATTCACGATTGGGACGTAACGCCAAAACTTAATCTTTACTATGGTTTCAGATTAGAAAGCCAGAAACTTAAAGGTGTTAATGCAGCTGTTAAAAATGCCACTGGTGGCTATGTTGGCAGATTTGCAGATTACTATATTGGTGCAATTGCTCCCGATGGAACAAAAATTACACCAAATCCAATAGATTACAATTGGTTTAATTATGATGTTTCGGCTGCTGCAACCTATAAAATTAATAATAACTTTGGACTTACTGGCGACTTTACTTATATTGTTCAGCATCTTCGTTTTGAATCGTTCGCTCCAGCAACATTACCAAATACAGGAAAAGTAGTGGTGCCTTTAGGAAGAGCAGGTGTATATTACAACAATTCATGGCTAACATTAACTTCGTTGTTCTCTTATATTTCAAAGACAAACAACAATTCTACACTAAATTTGCAACATAGTGGCGAAATTATGGCAACACCATTAGCATACGATATAAAAACTTGGGGGTGGACAACCGACCTTATTGCACACCCATTGAAAGGATTGGATATACATTTCCTTTTCACCTATCAGAAACCAACTTACAAGAAGTATGAAACTTCTATTACTTTCTCTGATGGATATGTAGGAAAAATTAATGCTACAGGAAATATTGTTGCCGAAATTCCAAAAATACTTATCGAGTTCGATCCAAGCTATATGCTTACAAAAGATTTAAAATTGTGGGCAAGTTTCCGTTATTTTAGTAAGACGTATGCAAACATTAACGATGCTTACCATTTTAATGGTCATTGGGAAACATTTGGAGGTGTAAACTGGCTAGTAAATAAGAAGTTGTCTTTAGGTTGTACTGTTGTAAACTTCTTAAATCAAACAGGAGCAAAAGGAAGTATAGCTGGTGCAGAACTTATAACAAAGGCTGATGCAAAAAACATTTCTAATGTATTAATGACAGGAAGCTATCTACGCCCATTTACAGTAGAATTTTCAGCATCGCTTAATTTCTAAGAATAAAACACACATAAAAACTGAATTATGAAGTGTATTAATAAATTATTAACGTGTGCTGTTATATCTTTAGCAGCCACATCTGCAAAAGCACAAACCATACAAATGTCTCAAAAAGGAGACACAACCATATTAAATATAACCAATCCAACAAAATATTTGCTATTACCTATAGAAGAATCGAAAGACGAGGCAAAAGTTCTTCTCGATACATCAAGTCCTGCCGATACTTGGATGGATATACGTTTAGCACAAGATAAAATAGATTATTATGTTCCATTCGAATTAGGTAATGGCTCAAGAGCTACTGTAAAAATTCTCAATCTTAAACACGATGCTATCTGTTATAAACCAGGTATTTTAAAATTATCAAATGAATGGAGTACCGTTAATACCGATTTTTATCGTCCATCTTACCACCACACACCATCGTTTGGGTGGATGAACGATCCAAATGGAATGTTTTATATGGACGGAGTATACCATCTTTGCTATCAATATAATCCCTACGGTTCTAAATGGGGTAATATGCATTGGGGACATGCAACGAGTAAAGATTTGATTCATTGGAAAGAAGAGAATCCATCTATTGCTCGCGATACTCTCGGACATATATTTTCTGGAAGTGCTGTCATAGATAAAAATAACACTGCAGGTTATGGGAAAAATGCTATTATAGCCCTTTATACGTCTGCAAGCGATAAAAATGGACAGATAGAATGTATGGCTTATAGCACCGATAAGGGTTATACCTACACAAAATACGATAAGAATCCTGTTTTAAGACCATTCGATGGACTAAAAGATTTCCGTGATCCGAAAGTTTTTTGGTATGAGCCTGCACAGAAATGGTATATGATTATATCTGCCGATAAGGAAATGCGTTTCTACAAATCGGCCAATTTAAAGAAATGGGACTATGTAAGTGCCTTTGGAAAAGGATATGGAATGCAACCTAACCAGTTTGAATGTCCCGACTTTGTTCAGCTTCCAGTTGATGGCAATAAGAATAAAATGAAATATGTTATGTTAGTTAACATCAATCCAGGTTGCTTATTTGGTGGTTCTGCTACAGAATATTTTGTTGGTGATTTCGATGGAAAGAATTTCAAATGCGATACTCCTCCAAACGAATATAACTTTCTTGATTATGGTAAAGACAACTATGCCACTGTTTGTTTCTCTGGAGTAGAAAATCGTGTTCTTTCTATAGCTTGGATGAGTAATTGGCAATATGCTAATGTTACACCTATAAAACAATATCGTGGAGCAAACACTCTTCCACGAGAACTAAAGTTATATACAGGTACAGATGGTAAGCTTTATGTTTCTAATAATATAGCTCCTGAAGTTAAAGCTCTACGAAAAAATACCACAACTCTACCCGATATGAATGTAAAAACTCTTGCCGATAAGAAGAATATCATAAAGAGTAAAGATAATGCTTTCGAGCTTGAAATGGATATAACTCCTAATATTACAGGTATAACGGGTATTGAATTGTATAATGCAAAAGGCGAAAATGTGAAAATATACTTTGATACGAAAGAAAGAAAACTCGTTATGGACCGTACCGAAAGTGGACTTATAGAATTTGGAAAACTCTCTGTACCACACGACATAGAGAAGAATTATTCCGATGTTCATCAAGGTGCTGGAAATACACCATTTCGTGTTTTTAATTCTGTAAATTACAAAAACGATTTCGCACTCGGAACTTGGGCTCCACTAAGTTTGTGTAAAGGGAAAACATATCATGTAGATATTTTCGTTGATAAATGCTCGGTTGAAATCTTTGTTGATGGTGGGCGCATTGCAATGACAAACCTCGTATTTCCAACAACACCATACACTTCTATTAAGTTTTATAATAAAGGAACTTCGGCAAGCTTCCATAATATAAAAATTAGTGAGCTTTCATTGTAATAAAAATACCATTCTATTATGACGAATTCAAAAACGTTAAAGCTCATTCCCATTATGTTCTGCTTCTTTGCGATGGGTTTCGTAGACTTAGTGGGTACTGCTTCTAACTATGTTAAAGCAGATTTACATCTTTCTGATATGAGTGCAAACATATTTCCATCGCTTGTTTTCTTTTGGTTCTTATTCTTTTCTGTGCCAACAGGAATGTTAATGAATAAAATCGGACGTAAGAAAACCGTATTGTTAAGCCTCATCATCACAGTCGTATCGTTGCTTTTGCCTATTTTTGGAGAATCGTACGAACTTATGCTAATATCGTTTTCGTTGCTTGGAATAGGTAATGCACTTATGCAAACATCTATTAATCCGTTAGTAATGACAGTATTGCAAGGTGGAAATTTGGCAGCAACTTTTACTTTCGGACAGTTCATTAAGGCTATAGCTTCATTCCTCGCACCTTATATTGCAGCTTGGGGAGCAATGGCAAGTATTCCTTCTTTCGGACTTGGATGGCGCATTCTTTTTCCCATTTATATGATAATAGGAATATTAGCTTCATTTCTTTTAGTATCTACTCCCATAGAAGAAAAAAAGATAGAAGGCAAAGCCAGTAGCCTTTTGCAATGCATTCAGCTATTAACTAAACCTGTTATATTGTTGAGCTTCTTTGGTATTATGTGCCATGTGGGCATAGATGTTGGTACTAATGCCACTGCACCAAAAATATTAATGGAGCGTTTGGGGGTACCTCTTAATGAAGCTGTATTTGCAACTTCGCTATATTTCATTTTCCGTACCATTGGTTGTCTTACTGGTTCATTCTTTCTTCGCATAATGAAAATGAAATATTTCTTTATTATTTCCGTTATCCTTATGGCATTAAGTATGTGTGGATTGTATATAGGAACTAGTAAAGCTATTCTCTATATAGCTATTGCATTGGTAGGATACGGTAATAGTAATATCTTTTCAATGGTTTTAGCACGTGCTTTGGAAAGTGAACCTAAAAAACAGAACGAAGTTAGTGGACTTATGATAATGGGACTTTTTGGTGGCACTATCTTTCCACTTATAATGGGAGTTGCTAGCGATAGTTTTGGACAAGCTGGAGCTGTAATTGTTATGGCAGTGGGTGTCATTTATCTTTTTACGTATATTTCTGAAATAAAATAAACATAATAATTATGAAACAATATATTGTTGGTTTGGGAGAAGCTCTTTGGGACTGTCTCCCAGAAGGTAGAAAAGTTGGTGGAGCACCTGCTAATTTTGGTTTTCATGTAGGTCAATTCGGACACGATTCTATTGCTATTAGTGCCGTGGGAAACGATAAACTTGGTGCAGAAACGTTGGCTGAATTCGACAAAAAACACATAAACTACCTAATGCCTGTGGTAGATTATCCTACAGGAACAGTACAAGTAACACTCGACGAAGCTGGTGTACCTACCTACGAAATAAAAGAAGGCGTAGCTTGGGACAATATACCGTTCACACCGGAAATAGAAGAAATAGCTAAAAACTGCCGTGCAGTTTGCTTCGGTTCACTTGCACAACGTAGTAGTGTCAGCCGAAATACCATTCAAAAGTTTCTCAATGCGACTCCAAAAGATTGTTTAAAGATTTTCGATATAAATCTCCGACAGAACTTTTACAACGAAGATATTATACGAAATTCACTTAAACAATGCAACATTCTAAAGATAAACGATGAGGAATTGGTTACCATTGGACGTATATTTGGCTATCCCGGCTTAGATATGGAAAACAAATGCTGGTTGCTTATTGGTAAATACAATCTCGATATGTTGATACTTACATGTGGTATAAATGGTTCTTATGTGTTTGCACCTAACACTGAATCGTATCAAAAGACTCCTATCGTAGATATTGCTGATACTGTTGGAGCCGGAGATTCATTCACAGGAACTTTTGTTTCGGCTATTCTTAACGGAAAAAGTATAACAGAAGCACACAATTTGGCTGTTGAGGCTAGCGCATTCGTTTGCACTCAGAACGGTGCAATGCCTATTATGCCTAAAGAATTGTTAGAAAAAGCAAGATTATAAAAGAGAGTTTTTTTCATACTAAAGGGCACAATTTGTTGGTACCACAATACAAAACAACAAATTTGTGCCTTTCTTTTTTTGACCTATATACCTCTTTTTTCTACGTCGTCATAGTCTTATCATAACATTTAATCAGCCAAAAAGTATCTTCCTAATACTTTTTATATGGAACTAACATTAATGTTTGACATAGCTGTTGTGTATTTCGATCATCTAATTGTTTAATTTTCTAACAACGTGTAGCGGACTACATCAAGTTATAAAAATAAGTAATATGCCTATAAGCAGCCAATTTGATTAACAATATAATGAGTTCACGAGACATTATTTTGCCATATCAGCAGATATAAGTTTGTGTTTTGTCAAACATATTGATTATTCATCTCCCACCCTATCTATCGTTTCTTGCCCTATCGTTTGTACACTTCAATCATTTATCGTAACTTTGTTCCATATTATTAATATAAGGAATAAAATGTATTAATATTAAGCTCTGAAAGGATATGCTAAACATTGCAATTATAGGAGGAGGGGCTGCAGGATTTTTTGCTGCTATTTCGGCAAAAACAAAAATGCCCAATTCCAATGTTATAGTGTTTGAAAAGACAAATCGTATACTAGCTAAGGTTGGTATTTCGGGGGGTGGACGCTGTAATCTAACTAACTCGTTTGCCGATATAAGCGATTTAAAACAAGCTTATCCGCGTGGCAACAAACTGATAAAACGACTTTTTAAAAGATTCGATTATAACGATACTTTTCAATGGTTCGAGGCTCATGGAGTTCAATTAGTAACACAACCAGACAATTGTGTGTTCCCTTTTTCGCAAAATTCACAAACCATTATCGATTGTTTAACACATACAGCACAACAACTTGGTGTTGATGTTTGTTTGCAACATAGACTTACAAACATTACTAAACAAACAGAAGGAAAAATAGAAGTACACTTTAAAGATAAGCCTTATCGTACATTCGACAGAGTTATTATAACCACAGGAGGGTCGCTACGTACTGCAAACTTACAATATTTAGAGAATTTAGGGCACAAAATAGAAGCGACTATACCAGCACTATTTACGTTTAATATAGCCGAAAAGGCGTTCAAAAACCTTATGGGAACAGTAGTAGAACACGTTTTATTATCTATTCCTGCTACTAAATTTCATAGCAATGGGGCTTTGCTTATTACACATTGGGGTATGAGTGGACCTGCTACACTAAAGTTATCGTCGTATGCTGCACGATATTTAGCAGAGAACAACAATAAAACACCTGTATCTGTGAACTGGGTGAACGAAACAAATGCGCAATCTGTTGCACAAAACATTACTGCCATTGCTACTGAAAATGCTAAAAAGCAAATAGTAAACACACGTCCATATAACCTTCCTACTCGCCTTTGGGAATATTTACTGCAACGCGCTAATATAGAAAAGGAGAAACGCTGGATAGACATTGGAAAGAAAGCAATGCACAAACTTATTGAGACTCTTACGAACGATGTACACCAAATAGAGGGTAAGGGTAGCTTTCGCGATGAGTTTGTAACATGCGGTGGAATTAGTTTGAAGAGCATAAATCCTAATACACTGGAAAGCAAAGTGTGCAAAGGAGTTTTCTTTGCAGGCGAAGTGCTCGATGTAGATGCCATTACTGGAGGATTTAACCTACAAGCTGCATGGACCACTGGTTATGTTGCAGGACAAGAAGTATGTGTTTAAGATACATCAACAGAATGTAAACAAAACCTAAATAAAATATATTTAGCGAATCAAATGTTAATTCTCGAATAACAAAACAGAAGTCTCTAAAAAACAAGAAACTGCCTACTTCACACTATCTAATTTGGTTTCGCACCGCAAAAAAGTAGGTATCGGTTAGCGAAATATAGGCTTTTGCATGGTAAAAGAGCCGTTTTCGCATCACAAAAATAGGTATTTCTGCATGAAGAAACTAATCTATATGTATTCTATAATGTTCTAAACACGAAATAATTAAGACTTAATTATTGCACATATCCATTTCTTTTTTCTATAAGACCTTATCACTCAATAATTAAAGAATGCACACAATTGGTTGCCTTTTTCTGAAAAAAGAATAATACTGACTGAAAAAACGCTCGGCATTTGCTATATCAAGAGGTTAAAAATAAACACTTGGTAATATTTATTAACAAAGCAAAGGCCATATAAAAATCTATGTATCATTACTTTATCCAGTGGTATATATTAGCCAAGATATACATTTGCAAACGTTTGCATGATATTAATCAAAAAACGAGCAAAAAGGTTTTGCAAGTTCGTTTTATTATTACTACCTTTGAGCCATATAACTAACAACTATATGAACTTACAATTTAATATAGAATACAAGACATATTACGGACAAGAACTTGTTCTTAATATAGTAGGTAACGAGGGTTCCGAAGCCAATTCGGTGTGCCAATACAGAATGCACACGTACGATGGACTGGTTTGGACAGTGGATATTAACAAAGAAATAAAGCCCGGCACGGTGATAGACTACTTTTATAGTGTACACGTTGGCGACCACGAGGAGCGTCGTGGGTGGAGTGTTGCACCCCATAGGGTAATGTTCAATTCATCGCAAGCATTGAATTACAGGATATTCGACCATTGGAGAGAAATTCCTGACAATGCTTTCTTATACTCTTCTGCCGTAACCGACTGTATTGTTGGTGCAAAACCAGAGAACCTAAAATTAGAGAAATTCAGCAAATATGTATGCTTAAAGGTGCGTGCACCTCAGCTTAGTGTAGGCGATTCGCTTTATTTAATAGGAGCAGACCCACTATTGGGATCGTGGAAAGAGCAGAAAGCTGTAAAAATGACACAGGTTTCTACCAACGAATGGGCTGTATGTTTCGATGTAAATCGTCTGGCAAGCAACAAGTTAGAGTTCAAGTTTATTATTGTAAACTCTAACAAAGAATACTCTCCAATGTGGGAGAATTGTAACAACCGCACCATTGAACTACCTTCAATGGAGGAAGGCGATGCTATAATATACGAACTAGACGAAGCCTATTTCACTTTACCCACAATGCGCGTAGCCGGTACACTTGTGCCGTTATTCTCTCTACGATCTGATGATAGCTTCGGTGTTGGAGACTTTGGCGACCTAAAGAAAATGATAGATTGGGTAAGTTCAACTCAACAAAAGGCACTTCAAATCCTGCCAATAAACGATACTACCATCACACACACGTGGACAGACTCTTATCCTTATAGCTGCATCTCTATCTTTGCACTGCATCCACAGTATGTAAACCTAAATCTTCTGCCTGCATTAAAAGACAAGATACAACGCGAACGCTTCGAAAATGAACGCAAAAAACTGAATGCACTACCACAAATAGACTACGAACGTGTTAACGAACTTAAATTAGCTTATCTTAAACTCATCTTTGAGCAAGAAGGAAAAGACACAATTGCAAGTAAAGAGTATAAGAAATTCTTCACAGAAAACGAAAGTTGGTTGGTTCCTTATGCACAATACAGTATGCTACGCGATAAGTACGGTACTGCAGAATTTGCTAAATGGCCAGACCACAACCAATGGGACGAAGCAGAAAGAAAGCAACTCTCTACAAGTGGTAGCAAGGCTTACAAGAGTGTAGAGTTCTACTATTACGTACAATTCGTGCTAAGTAGTCAGCTCAAAGCCGTACACGAATATGCCATTTCTAAACACGTCATACTGAAAGGAGATATTCCTATCGGCGTAAATCGTAATGGCTGTGATGTGTGGATGGAACCACGCTACTTCAATTTGAATGGTCAGGCTGGTGCACCACCCGATGATTTCTCGGTAAATGGACAGAATTGGGGTTTTCCAACCTACAATTGGGACGCTATGATAGCCGATGGTTGTAAGTGGTGGTTACATCGTTTCCAGAATATGGCAAACTATTTTGATGCTTACCGCATAGACCACGTGTTAGGTTTCTTCCGCATTTGGGAAATTCCAGCTAATGCAGTGCACGGTCTTTTAGGTCAGTTCGCACCAGCATTGGGTATGACACGCGAAGAAGTAGAAGGCTATGGACTACGCTGGCAAGAGGAATTATTCACAGAACCTTTCATTACCGATTGGGTATTAGACCGTATTTTCCGTGAACATACGAACGAAGTACGCGATAAATACATAGAAAAAGCATGGGGTAATCGCTACAAAATGCGTCCAGAATACGATACACAACGCAAAGTAGAAGCAGCTTTTAAGGGTAAAGAAACCGACAAAGATATTTGGATTCGTGATGGTTTATATGCTCTAATCAGCGATGTGCTCTTTGTACGCGACCATAAAGACCCTAACAAATTCCACCCACGCATTAGCATTCAGATGGACTTCATCTACGAAAGTCTATACGATTGCGACAAGAATGCTTTCAACACGCTTTACAACGACTATTTCTATCGCCGCAACAACCAATATTGGTATCAAGAAGCTATGAAGAAATTGCCGAAGTTAGTGAACGCTACACGTATGCTTGTATGCGCCGAAGACCTGGGAATGGTACCCGATTGTGTCGCTTGGGTTATGAATGAACTACGCATATTAAGCCTCGAAATACAATCAATGCCTAAAGACCCACATGTAAGATTTGGACATTTAGGCTCCAATCCTTATCGCAGTGTCTGCACAATTTCTACCCATGATATGGCTACATTACGACAATGGTGGGACGAAGATTGGAACAGAGCACAAGAATACTACAATACAATGTTACACCAAGGCGGACCAGCTCCACACCCAATGCCGGGTTGGTTGGCAAAAGACATAGTTGAGCGACACTTAACATCGCCAAGTATGCTCTGTATTCTTAGTATTCAGGACTGGATGAGCATTGATGAACACCTACGCTTAGCCAATGCCGATGCTGAACGCATCAACATTCCAGCCAATCCAAAACACTATTGGCGATACCGAATGCACGTCAGCATAGAACAATTAATGAAGAACGAAGATTTTAATAATACGATAACAGAACTGATTCTTAGGTCTGGAAGATAATAAGAATTAGGGTAATGGGGCGTATTTCTACTGCGCCCCACTACTTATATATATAAGAATAAGGTAAAAAAGAAATGAATAAATTTAAGGTATTGATTGTATTGCTGCTTTGTTCTGTTATGGCAATGGCACAAGGAGAAAGCGAAGGTAACAGTAACAAGTGGGAGACGGCAGCTTCGCCTAATGGCAAAGTAGTGGTAAGGTTTGGTATTGATAACGGCAGACCTTATTACACGGTGCAGTATGGTACGAAAGATGTAATTAAGAAGTCGTTCCTTGGCTTAGAGTTAGCAAAAGATAAACATGCTAGTAAAGGTATGAAGGAAACCAGTTTGATGGACGGTTTCGAACTAATGCAGACGATAAAGACATCGCACGACGACACTTGGAAACCTGTTTGGGGCGAAACCGATGAGATACGCAACCACTATAACGAGATGACTGTATCGCTATTGCAAGCAAAAAGCAACCGCAATATAAAAATTTGCTTCCGTGTTTACGACGATGGAGTGGGCTTCCGCTATGAGTTTCCGCAACAAAAGGATCTCAATTACTTTGTTATAAAAGAAGAACACACACAGTTTGCTATGGCAGGCGACCACAAAGCATGGTGGCTTCCAGGCGACTATGATACACAAGAACAAGAGACACAAGAGAGTAAACTATCTGAAATACGCAGTCGCTTCCACGATGCCGTAAACTGGAGTAACTCTTCTGTGGCGCTGGCTAACACCCGATGCTACTGGTTTGAAAGGCTATATGCAGACTCCTTGCAATACGCCATGGCGCACAATACTCGTTAGCGACGATGCACGCGATATGCTTTCGAGCCATTTAATACTGAATTTGAACGAGCCTTGTAAGATAAAAGACACCAGTTGGATTCACCCAACCAAATATGTTGGCGTGTGGTGGGAGATGATTGTAGGCAAAAACAGCTGGAATTATACTGACGAATTTCCCTCTGTTCAGCTTGGAATAACCGACTACAGCAAGGCAAAACCAAATGGAAAGCACGGTGCAACAACTGCTAATGTAAAGAAATACATCGACTTTGCAGCCGAAAATGGTATAGACCAGGTGCTAGTTGAAGGTTGGAATATTGGTTGGGAAGACTGGTTTGGGCATTCAAAAGACTACGTTTTCGACTTCGTTACGCCTTACCCTGACTTCGATATAGATTATCTGAACAAGTATGCGCACGAAAAAGGTGTGAAACTAATGATGCATCACGAAACGTCTTCTAGCACTCAGAACTACGAACGGCATCTTGAAGCAGCTTTCAACCTAATGAACAAATATGGCTACGATGCCGTTAAAACTGGTTACGTGGGCGATATTATTCCACGTGGAGACCATCATTTTTCTCAATCAACCAATAATCACTATATGCACGTCATAGAAGAAGCAGCCAAACACCACATTATGGTGAATGCGCACGAGGCTGTTCGTCCAACAGGACTATGTCGTACATACCCTAATATGATAGGTAACGAAAGTGCACGTGGTACAGAATACGAGGCATTTGGTGGCAGTCGCCCTGACCACACGGTTATTTTGCCTTTCACACGACTACAAGGAGGACCTATGGATTACACTCCTGGTATTCTTGAAACGCAGCTAAAAACATGGAGCAACAACCAAAACTATGTACATACTACGCTTGTTGGACAGCTCGCACTTTATCTTACAATGTACAGCCCACTGCAAATGGTAGCCGACTTGCCCGAAAACTACAAGAAATACAACGACGCTTTCCAATTCATAAAAGACGTTCCGTGCAACTGGAGCAGGAGTATTTACTTGGAAGCAGAGCCTGCTGACTACATAACCGTTGCTCGTCAGGACAAGAATTCAAACGATTGGTACATCGGAGGAAAATGCGATGAGAACGGACACAAGAGTGTTTTGAAACTCGACTTCCTTGATAAGGATTACGTTTACGATTGTACGATCTATGCCGATGCTAAGAATGCGGACTACAAGAACAATCCGAAAGCATACAAAATTACCCATAGAAAGGTGAAGAAAGGCGATGTATTGAAGCTGACAATGGCTCCTGGTGGTGGCTTTGCTATATCTTTGGAGGCACGTTGGAATGGCGAAGAACATGCCGAACAGCTTACAAAAGTGAACAATACAGATTTTTAGAAATACAATATAAGGAACTTAACAAAGCAACAATATAACTAACATGAAACTAAAATATAGTATTTTCACGCTAATGACTACTTTTCTGCTCGCACTAACAGTACAAGCACAAAGTGTTTTTAACGAAGTTAGCTACTCTCCAAAGCAAACTACGTTCAAACTGAATGCTCCCAAAAAACCTATACTGCGTATATACGACACAGGAAGGGGTGGCAATGCAATAAAAAAGATAAAAATGAAGCAAACAGCTACGAATGTTTGGGAAACTACTATCAATGGAGATTTGAAAGGAAAGTTCTATACGTTCGACATTGGACGAGGTGAAACACCTGGCGTTTTTGCCAAAGCTGTTGGCATAAATGGACATCGTGGTGCAATAGTAGATATGCAAACTACCAATCCAACTGGCTGGAACAACGACCATCGCCTGAATTTGAAGAATCCTGCAGACCTTATTATATACGAAATGCACCACAGAGACTTCTCTATTGACCCTTCTTCTGGTCTTGTAAATAAGGGCAAATTTCTTGCGCTTACCGAACAAAAGGCTATAAAACATTTAAAAGAGCTGGGCGTAAACGCTGTGCATATTCTACCATCGTTCGATTTTGCATCTATTGATGAATCGAATACAACAACTCCTCAATACAATTGGGGCTACGACCCTCTAAACTATAACGTTCCAGAAGGTAGCTATTCGTTCGATGCGGAGCAACCTACACGACGCATTTTAGAATTTAAACAAATGGTACAAGCTTTGCATAAAGCGGGTATTCGTGTTATTCTCGACGTGGTTTATAACCATACTTTCGATATAGCTGGAGGAAATTTCGACCGTACTTTCCCTATGGCATACTATAGATATACGGCTGATGGAAAACCAAGTAATGGTTCTGGCTGTGGAAACGAAACTGCTTCTGAAAAGTCGTTAATGCGACAATTTATGCTCGAAAGTATGAAATATTGGGTTAATGAATATCATATTGATGGGTTCCGAGTGGATCTTATGGGTATTCATGATATTGAAACAATGAATATTATCCGGAAAGAGTTGTCTGCTATCGACCCTAACATCTTCATTTACGGCGAAGGCTGGACAGCTGGAACTTGTGCTTATCCTACCGAGAAACTAGCTCTTAAGGCACACATAAAGCAGATGCCAGATATTGCTGCCTTCTCTGATGAATTGCGCGATGCTCTCCGTGGTCCATTCTCTGACAACAAACAGGCTGCCTTTCTAGGAGGAGTTCCAGGATTT
>QWCL01001264.1_pt1 | contig 14128 bp, 8 predicted proteins | sample 1972551 | NCBI WGS metagenome assembly QWCL01 (sample SAMN09866709, study PRJNA288562) | Human oral metagenome isolate term2_saliva, whole genome shotgun sequencing... | isolation source: mouth | host: Homo sapiens | place: USA: California
CGTTGACAGAAACACTTATTTTCTTTTTTTCATGCTTATGTCGTTGACAGAAGCGATTATTTTCTTCATTTCGTGTTTATGTCGTTGTCAGAAGCACCAATTTTCTTTTTTTCGTGCTTATGTCGTTGACAGAAGCGATTATTTTCTTCATTTCGCATTTATGTCGTTGTCAGAAGCGTTTATTTTCTTCATTTTGCGTTTATGTCGTTGACAGAAGCGATTATTTTCTTCATTTCGTGTTTATGTCGTTGACAGAAGCATGAAAAAACTCTTTTTAGCCTTACTGAATGGTGCTGTAGTTTGAAATTCTTGGTGTTGTTTCCTTCAAACAAAAAATATCGTTTTCAAATCCTATTTTTGAAGTCTACGGATAGGGTAGAGGTGGGGCCGTGATGATGTTTCTATTGGTATGATGATAGAATAAAAAGCCCATTCATAGGAGTATGAATGGGCTTTTTTATATTGATAAGAACGATTTAATTAAATGTTCTTTCCGTGGCAGTTTTTGAACTTCTTGCCACTTCCGCATGGACATGGGTCGTTAGGACGTGGCATTCGTTCAGCAACATAAGGCGTGTGGTTTGCCTGGTCTGCATCTTCGCGCGTATCTTGATGAGCAGCTGCCTGTTGTGCACGCGCTTCGAGATCTTCTTTTTGTTCGTGATAGCGTTGTGCGTGTTGCTCTGGTGCAGCTTCTTGAACTTCTTGAACGACAGGAATCTGGCAGCGCATCAACACACTGGAAATGCGATTGTTCATGTCATCTATCATGTTGTCCCAAAGCTTAACGCTCTCTAATTTGAAAATCAAAAGAGGGTCTTTCTGCTCGTATGACGCGTTCTGCACGCTGTGGCGCAACTCGTCAAGCTGACGCAAGTTTTCTTTCCAGCTATCGTCAATGATGCGGAGCATAACAGTCTTTTCAAAGTCTGTTACAACGCTTGCGGCCTCGCTGTCGTAGGCTTCTTTTAGATTTGCAGGAATCTGATAGAGATTTCGGCCATCTGTGATAGGCACAAGAATACGCTCATACATTGCGCCCTGTTCTTCTTGAACTTTCTTGATGACAGGGTAGGCATCGGCCTGAATGCGGTCGGTGTGGCGCTTGAATGAAGCCATGGCGTCTTGGAATGCACGTTCTTCGAGTTCAGCCTTAGTGTTGCTGTCAAATTCTTCTTCGGTGAATGGCATCTCCATTGCTAAGATTTTCATGAACTCTTCTTTAGCTCCGGCATAATCATTCTTTTCGATGATGTTCACAACTCGGTCCCAAATAACATTTGTGATATCCATTCCGATGCGTTCTCCCATGAGGGCATGGCGACGCTTCTCGTAGATTACGGTACGTTGTTTGTTCATGACGTCATCGTATTCGAGAAGATGTTTACGGATACCGAAGTTGTTTTCCTCAACTTTCTTCTGCGCACGTTCGATGCTCTTAGAAATCATCGGACTTTCAATTCGTTCGCCGTCTTCAAAGCCTAAGCGGTCCATGACTTTAGCGATACGCTCTGACGCGAAGAGGCGCATCAGCTTGTCTTCCAATGAAACATAGAAAACAGAAGAGCCTGGGTCACCTTGACGGCCTGCGCGACCACGCAACTGGCGGTCTACACGACGGCTTTCATGTCGTTCTGTACCGATGATGGCCAAACCGCCTGCGGCTTTAACCTCGTCGGTAAGCTTGATGTCGGTACCACGACCAGCCATGTTGGTTGCAATCGTTACGGCACCTAATCCATTCTCAGAACGTCCTGCTTCGGCCACAATCTGTGCTTCGCGCTGATGGAGCTTCGCATTTAAGACGTTATGAGGAATGCGGCGCATCTTTAACATCTTGCTCAACAACTCACTGATTTCAACAGAGGTTGTTCCGACAAGTACAGGGCGGCCTGCATTTCGCATCGTCTCAATTTCGTCGATAACGGCAGCATACTTTTCGCGTGCAGTCTTGTATACACGGTCGTCGAGGTCGTGTCGAGCGATAGGACGGTTTGTAGGAATCTCAACAACATCGAGTTTATAGATATCCCAGAACTCGCCGGCTTCAGTGCTTGCTGTACCAGTCATACCAGCCAGCTTGTGATACATACGGAAGTAGTTCTGAAGTGTGATGGTTGCAAAAGTTTGGGTTGCAGCTTCCACCTTAACGTGTTCCTTAGCCTCGATAGCTTGGTGAAGACCATCACTCCAGCGACGACCCTCCATAATACGTCCAGTTTGTTCATCAACAATCTTAACCTCGCCATCCATAACGACATATTCGTCGTCTTTATTAAACATGGTGTAGGCCTTCAGCAATTGTTGAAGCGTATGCACACGTTCACTTTGAACGCCATAGTGAGACATCAACTCATCCTTCTTGTCAATTTTCTCCTGATCAGAAAGATTCTTTTGGCTTTCAAGGTCAGACAATTGTGATGTGATATCAGGCAATACGAACAAGTCTTCGCGTCCTGTTTGCTTTGCCAACCATGCAGTACCCTTATCTGTTAAGTCAGCGCTATTGAGCTTTTCGTCAACAACAAAGTATAATGGCTCAATGGCTTTAGGCATCTCACGGTTGTTGTTAGCCATGTAATACTCTTCTGTTGAAAGCATACCAGCTTTGATACCATCTTCAGAAAGATATTTAATCAAAGGTTTATTCTTTGGCAATGCTTTATATGAACGATAGAGTGCAAGGAAACCTTCTTCTAAGAGTTGTTTGTCATTCTTCTCTTGGCCAGCGGTAATCTTTTGCTTTGCCTCAGCCAAAAGCTCGGTTGCCTGCTTGCGTTGAACCTCGTATAAACGTTCTACAAGTGGTTGATACTCCTCAAACATTTGGTCATCTCCCTTCGGAATCGGACCAGAAATGATCAATGGAGTACGTGCATCGTCAATTAACACAGAGTCAACCTCGTCGACAATCGCAAAGTTGTGTTTGCGTTGAACAAGATCACTTGGGTTGAGAGCCATATTATCACGCAGGTAATCGAAACCAAATTCGTTATTTGTTCCGAAAGTAATGTCTGCTTGATATGCTTTTCTTCGTGCTTCAGAGTTTGGCTGATGTTTGTCAATGCAATCAACAGAAAGGCCGTTGAACATATAGAGTGGTCCCATCCACTCAGAGTCACGTTTAGCCAAATAGTCATTGACTGTAACCATGTGAACACCATTTCCTGTTAAGGCATTCAGGAAAACGGGAAGGGTTGCAACAAGCGTCTTACCTTCACCCGTTGCCATTTCAGCAATCTTTCCTTGATGAAGAGCGATTCCACCGAATAATTGTACATCATAATGTACCATATTCCATTTGAGTTTGTTGCCTCCTGCAGTCCACTCATTGTGATAGATTGCTTTATCACCATCAATTGTAATGAAGTCATTTGCTGGATTAGAAGCCAACTCTCTATCGAAATCGGTTGCAGTGACAATGGTGTCTTCATTCTCAGCAAAACGTCTTGCAGTATCTTTCATGATACTGAAAGCTGTAGGAAGAACTTCATTTAAAGCTTGCTCATACAAATCGAGAACTTCTTTTTCAAGTTTATCAATTTGATTGAAAATATCCTCGCGTTCGTCGATTGGTGTATTTTCAATCTTCGCTTTTAGTTCCGCTATTTGTTGCTTTTGCTCTTTTGCGGAGTCTTGAACATACTGTTGAAGTTCTTTTGTCTTTGCACGTAATTCGTCATTGCTCAATTTCTGAATCTCGGGATATGCAGCCTTAACTTTCTCAACGATTGGTTGTATCAGCTTCATATCACGGTTTGACTTATCACCGAACAATGATTTCAAAAAGTTATTGAAATTCATTTTATTATGTTTTTTATTATATACCTATTTATATACGTGGTGCAAAATTACGAATTTAATTCTTATTTATCCCACAATATTTATAAAAGTTGAATGAAGTCATTGTAAATAAGACTATTGTTTCCTCTTTTATACTTCATTCTATATATCTTTTTTAGAAAAGAGGAGCTGTAGAACAGGCATTCGGTGCTCTGATATTAATGCTCTTACAAATTGTAGGAGCAATACAATCTATTGTTGTTGGAGTAAATACACGCTCTGGCTTAATATCCATTCCATAAAATATAATGGGGAATAATATTAAGTTATTGCGGCTGGTATAGTTTTCTTGTGTATCTTCATTTATCAATTTCCATCCTGGTGATACATTAATAATAATGTCACCACTTACCGATGGATTATATCCTTTCAGTATTTCTTGAACTCCTAAGTTCCCAGATAATAGACGTTCTGAGGTATATACATCGCTGACTCCTTCACTTTCAAGTAGTAGTTCCTGACAACGCGAAAGAACTTCATGCATGTTTAATTGCTTTTGTTCTATTATCTTATGATTCAAATAGATTTGGTTATTACATGTTGCATCAATGTATGTACCTTGTCCATAAACTGCACTAAGATATACATTCAAAAGCTTTGATGTACGGTTTATATAAAAATTCCCTGTTGGAACACGATAAAGGCTATAATCATTTTCTGTATCATCGCTTGTACCTGTTCCTGTAATAACGAATAAAACATGATTCTTCCCAACTTGCTGTTCTATAGAAGCTATAAGTTTGGCTAAGGCTTTATCTAATTGAATATAGATTTGTTTTTGCCAGTCATCACGATTATAAAGTTGGATATTGTCTTTTTTAGAAACAGAAAGAGTAACATTTAACATGTCTGCAATGTCATCTTTCCCCATATTGCTCTTTGAAACGATGCTTATGGCTTTATCAACAATTCCTTCATTATCAATAGTTCGTGGTGTAGTAGCGGTGTTCAGCCATTGTGGTGAAGCACCATAGAAAGCTGTTGTCCTCCATCTTTTTAATGCATCATCATACCATAGCGCATTATCTGCAGCGTGACCTGCTGACAGAATGGCAGCATCTTTGCTTGCGGCAACACTATAAATAATGCTTTTTCCATGTGAAGAAACTTTCATTTCGTCACTGATTGTAGATGTCTTTAGCTTAGATGGACCATAAATATATTGTTTGTCGTCAACGCAATACGAGGGGCGAAGAGATGCATGATCAATCCATTGGTTCCCGATAATGCCATGATAGAATGGGGGGGTGCCCGTTGCTATAGTTGCAATAGAAGCTGGTCGCGATACAGGTACAGACGGACAAGTACCAGTTTCATACATTTTCCCCTCTTGTATCAATTTCTTTAAGCCTGAGTTATTAAAGAAGGGGAGGAAAGTATCAATACTATTATTATTCAACTGATCTATTGTTATACTTACGATTAGTCGAGGTGCAAGATCAAATGCTTGCATCTCTGCTGTAGTTAGCGCAGCTATAAGTATGGCAATATATCTATTCACGTTATAATTTCGTTGTATTGACTTGTTGTGTAACTTTATATGAATATATGCTTGTTATTAGCAAAACAAATGCCAATAGTTGAATTCCGTCTGCAAATGATTGAAAGAAACTTCCGATAGTGCCCAATAAATAACAAGTAATCATAAGAAGTCGGAAATTTTTAGCTTTTCTAATTTGAGGGAAAAGCCATAAAATGTTGAAGGGATTGAGGATTAATATTTGTAGGTTAAAGCTCACAGTAGGATGTTTACTGAATATCATTGCTGTAAGAACTAAGCCACATAATCCTGTGATGAATGATAAAATAGAATAGATAGAGATATAAAATATCTTATATTTCTTTTGTAAGAACCCTGATATAATCAATAAAATTGATATGCAAATCATGAGACTTGTAGGAGTTAATACATTAAAGAAACTACAACTTTTTTCATTGTAAGTAGAAGATGGTGCTATGATGTAATGGCTACTACTAACCAAGTTCTTTACTTCGTTGTGGTTAAACTTTACTACAGCATGCTGGAAATAAAAACTCAAAGAGTCTGGAAGGAATTGCCGTTCTTCCATAGAAAGTGGGCAATCAGCCTTATACCCAAGCAATAAATCATTGCCCCATCTGGCCCATAAGTGTTGAGAATTCCATTGATGAATCTCTTTTCGATACGAGGAAGTCGCTTGTTCAAGACCATGGAAATTTACAAAACCATTAATATTGTTAATGATAATATCTCGTGCTCTTGTTGTACAATTGTCATAAAAATAATTGTATCGATAAGTTCTGTTCTCTGGTTGATAGTTCTTGTCAATGGCTAAGGCAATGTTCTCCTTATCTTTTGGAGATAAATTCAGAACCTGTTCTTTTACCCATCTCCCTTCATTCTTGTATTCTTCATAAAAACTCTCAAAAGGAATAATACCCATCTCGTAGTCAGTTAATCCAAAAACAAAACGCAAGATAAAATATTTTTGTTGAAAGGAGAATATTCCATAGTTGATAACGAGGTCCTGATGATTCCTCAAATCCTGGAATCTGATAGCGGTATGTCCATAATAAGAATAGACTTCTTGCCCAGGTCCACAGGTGAGTAAACTAATCTTTACAGAATCACCATAAATATTTGATGAAGTTTGTGATGCTTGTGAATAACACTCTACAAATGTTATAAATATAACAAGGATTACACTTCTAAAAATATATTGAAAACGTTTCACAATGCAAAAATAGCTTATATTTCCGAGTTATCATGCATTTGTTTCTAATTTTTTTGATAATTTTGCAAGCAGTTATATAGTAATTATGAATAAAATAATATTAAGCGCTGCCTTGTTGACTGTGATTTCAACAACTGCATTAGCTCAAAGTGGCACTAATTCACCATATAGTCAGTACGGCTTAGGTTTATTGTCTGATTACGGTACAAGTCTTAATCGTGGAATGGATGGCTTGGGCTTAGGATTTCATAAGCATAATCAAATTAATTATTTGAATCCGGCTTCCTATTCTTCTTTGGACTCTTTGTCTTTCATCTTTGATGCTGGATTTTCTGGACAAATAACTAATTTTCAGGAAGGAAAAGATGTAAAGAAGAATGTAAAGAATGGAGTCTTTGATTATGTTGTAGCTGGTTTTCGCGTAGCAAAACACGTTGGAGTCAGCTTTGGTGTAATTCCTTATACTAATATCGGTTATAGCTATGCGACAACAGGCGACTTAAATAGCAGGCAATCGGCCTTTCATCAAACTTACTCGAACACATTTGAAGGAAAGGGAGGGCTTCATCAGGTTTATCTTGGTGCGGGTTGGCAACCTTTTAATGGGCTTGCTATTGGTGCAAACATAGGTTATTTGTGGGGAAACTATACGAGATCAGTTGTTAATTCCTATAGCGATGCTTATGTAAACACAATTTCTAAGTATTATTCTGCAACAATCAATAACTATAAACTTGATGTTGGATTGCAATATACAGCTCGGTTCTCAAAGAAGGATGATTTGACCATAGGACTTACTTATGGCTTAGGACATAAGTTAGGTACAGATCCTGAGTGTAGTATAATTTCGAATAATTCACAGACAAATGTCGCTGATACAACTTCTTTGAAGATAAAGAATGGATTAGAGTTACCTCACTCTTATGGAGCAGGCTTGATGTTTAACCATAATAATAAATGGAATATCGGCGTAGATTATTCATTGATGCAATTCAGTAAGGTTGGTTATCCTGAATATACGGTTGAGAATGGTTTCTCTAAGTATGCTTTGTCTAAACAGATTTACAAGGATCGTCATAAATTTAGTGTGGGTGCAGAGTTCTGTCCTAATGAGAATGGTCGTAAATTTGTAGACCGCATTTACTATCGTATAGGTGCATCCTATGCTACACCTTATTATAAAGTTAATGGGGTTGATGGACCAAAAGAGTATGGAGTAAGTGCAGGCTTTGGTATACCAATTATTAATGAATGGAATAATCGCTCTATGCTCAACATCAGTGGTTCGTGGGTTAGACGTGATGCTCCTGGATTAATTAAAGAGAACACATTCCGTATTAATATAGGCTTTACATTTAACGAACGTTGGTTTGCTAAGTGGAAAGTAGAATAAACTAACGGATTTGTGTTATTTTCCATGCTAAACCATTTAAGAAATATTGGATGTGTATTGGTGCTTGTAATGTTTTTCTTTGCTTGCGAAGAACAACACGAGCATACTGCACCTGCAATTCATGCACGAGATTCCGTACCTGTAATGGTAAGTTATGGAGTTAATACCTTAGTTTCTGACTCTGGGGTGGCCAAATATCGTATCGTGACAGAAGAGTGGGAGATTAATACCAATCTCCGTCCTTCACGTTGGATATTTAATAAAGGTGTGTTTCTTGAACAATTTGATGAGAAATTCCATGTTCAGTCATTTGCAAAAGATGATTTTGATTCGTCAAACAATGGTTCTTCTGATGCAAATCTTACAGACTCAGCACGTCGTGCTCAAGACTCTATTGCAAAATATCAGCATCCAATTGCTACACCACAACGCAAGAATACATCGATTCCATTGATGCATTGATTAAGTTATTTGAAAATGAATGAATCCATAGATATATCTCTGATTATTGGCATATTGTTAACAATGGCATTCTCTGCTTTCTTCTCTGGCACTGAGATTGCTTTTGTTTCAAGCAACCGAATGCTTTTTGAAGTTGATAAAGAACGTCATGGTTTGTCAACGCGATTAATCAATTTTTTCTATCGGCATCCTAATGACTTTGTAAGTACAATGCTTGTTGGAAACAATGTCGTGCTTGTCATTTATGGTATTCTGATAGCCCGTTTCTTTGATAATTCCATCTTCCACGGATTTACTCACAATGATGAAGAGTTTTCTAAGGTGGATCTTGATTATCTTGTTCAATCAAGTATTGACAATGCAAAGTCAGGAGATGAGATTGATGACGAGGTGAAAATCTTTCAGAATGCATTGGAATTTTCTGAGACAAAAGTTCGCGATTGCATGATTCCAAGAACCGAGATTAATGCAGTTGAATATCAATGCACGGTAGAGGAGTTGATGCAAAAGTTTGTTGAAAGTGGAAATAGTAAAATTATAGTCTACAAGGACGATATAGACCATATCGAAGGTTATATACACTCTTCAGAAATGTTTAAGTCTGCGGGAAAGGATTGGCATCAGTCTATTCGTACGATGCCTTTTGTGCCTGAAACCATGGCTGCTCAAAAGCTAATGAAGACATTTTTGCAAAGTAAAAAGAGTTTAGGCGTTGTTGTTGATGAGTTTGGAGGCACAAGTGGTATTGTGTCATTAGAGGATATCGTGGAAGAAATCTTCGGCGATATCGAAGACGAACACGATAGTAATAAATATGTAGCTAAAAAGATTAATGACAACGAATATCTTTTGTCGGCACGTTTAGAGATTGATAAGGTAAACGATATGTTTAATCTTGATTTGCCCGAAGATGACGATTACAAGACTATTGGCGGCTATATCTTGAATTTCTATCAGAGTTTCCCAAAGCTCAATGAGGTGATTAAAATTGATCATTTCAGTTTTAAGATTATCAAGAGCACAATGACGAAGATAGAGTTGGTTAAGCTAACCATTCTCTAATTGATTCATTGAACTTTGGATTTGAAGCATAATTATCATGAAAAGAACTGTAGACTCATGTTTTTGCATAAAGTCTTCTGTTAAGTTGGTCTTGCGCAGGGCTTAAAAAGTAATTTTTACATGAAAAATTGCGCTATATGCTTTTTTATTCGTATTTTTGTGGGCAATTTAATTTATACAAAGAAAGAAATAACTAAAAAATAAAAAACAAATTAAAGTAATGGCAGCATTAGGAAAAATCAGAAGCAAAGGAGCTCTGTTGATGGGAATCATCGGCTTGGGTCTATTTGCATTTATTGCTGAAGAGGCTTTCCGCTCGTGTGAGTCTACGCGTAACAATGAGCGTCAGCAGGTCGGAGAAGTCTTGGGAGAGAAGATAAGTGTGAATGATTTTCAGAAACTTGTTGATGAGTACAGTGAGGTTGTGAAGATGCAACAAGGTGCAGATGCACTGAATGACGAGCAACTCAATCAAGTGAAAGACATGGTCTGGAACACTTTCGTGCAGACAAAACTTATTGAAAAAGAAGCAAAGGAACTCGGACTTCGTGTCACTGACACTGAGATGCAGAATGTGCTCAGAGAAGGAACAAATCCAATGTTACTTCAAACTCCTTTTGTTAATCAGCAAACTGGACGCTTCGATGCTAACGCATTACAGAAGTTCTTAGCTGAGTATGATGCACAGCGCACTGCAAATCCACAAATGGCACAGCAGTATGAAACCATCTACAAGTACTGGACTTTTATTGAAAAGACGCTTCGCCAGCAACTTCTTGCACAGAAGTATCAGAGTCTTTTGGCACATTGTCTCTTGTCTAATCCTGTAGAAGCTAAGATGGCTTTCAATGAAGAAAATCAAGAAAGTCAAATTCAACTTGCTGCTTTCCCTTACACTTCAATCCAAGATGATAAGGTGAAGATTTCTGATTCTGACTTGAAAGCTAAATACGACGAGCTTAAGCCACGTTTCCGTCAATATGTAGAGAGCCGCGACATCAAGTATGTTGACATTCAGGTTACTCCTTCTGCAGCTGACAGAAGCGCACTTCAGAAGGATTTTGCGGGTTATGCAAAAGATCTCGCTGCAGCAGAAGACCCTTCAACTGTTGTTCGTAAGAGTTCTTCACTCGTAAACTATCTCGGTCTTCCTGTTGGTAAAACGGCTTTCCCAGCTGATATCGCCGCAAAACTTGATTCAATGGCTGTTGGTCAAACTTCTGGGGTGATTGAAGACAAGCTGGACAACACACTGAACGTTATCCGTTTGATTTCAAAACAACAATTACCTGATTCTGTTCAGTATCGTCAGATACAAGTTGGCGGTGCTTCTGCAGCTGCTGCTCATAAGTCGGCTGATTCAATCTATGCAGCATTAAAGGCTGGCGCAGACTTTGAAGCGCTTGCTAAGAAGTATGGTCAGACCGGGCAGAAGGCATGGATGACAACTCAGCAATATCAGAGTGCACCTTCAATGGACAATGATACAAAGAACTATATCAACAACTTGAACACAATGGCTGTTAACGAAACAAAGAACATTCCATTGAGTCAGGGAAATATCATTGTTCAGGTACTTGACAGAAAGGGTATGACTGAAAAATATGTTGCTGCAGTCATCAAAAAGAATATCGTATTCTCTAACGACACTTACAGCAAGGCTTACAATAAGTTCTCTTCTTTTGTCAGCGCTAATCAAACTGCTGCAGACATTGAGAAGAATGCTGCAAAGAGTGGTTACAGAGTGCAAGAGGCTAAGGATGTTACAACCGCACAGCATTATTTGGCTAATATCCATGGCACACGCGACGCACTGAAGTGGCTCTTTGATGCAAAACAAGGCGACGTTTCTCCAATGTATTCTTGTGGTGACAACGACCATCTCCTCGTTGCTATCTTGACAAAGATTAATCCTGTTGGTTATCGTTCTTTGGACGATGCTCAGGTGAAAGACATGGTTAAGGCTGAGGTGATGAAAGATAAGAAGGCCGAAATGCTGATGAATAAGGTTAAGGGCGTTAACTCTCTTGCTGCAGCTAAGGCTAAGGGTGCTAAGGTAGCCGAAGTTAATCAGGTAACCTTCGCCGCTCCAGTCTTTGTGACACTCACGGGTGCAAGCGAACCCGCACTTAGTGGTGCCGTATATGCAACTGCTAAGGGTAAGTTCTCTACCAACCCTGTCAAAGGTAACGCTGGTGTTTACATGTTCCAGGTGGTGAACAAAACAATGCGTCCTGGCAAGTTTGATGACAACGGCATGGAGCAGAAGATTCGTCAGAAGATTATGCAGTATGCAGGAAACTTCATGAACGAACTTTATATTAATGCAAAAGTTGTAGATAATAGATATCTCTTCTTCTAAACGAAGAACAAAAACCATAAAAAAAGGCAGGCTGTTTCATACAGGCTGCCTTTTTCTTTTTCTGAAACGTTTTGGCGCTTGCGGGCCTCCCGCAAATCACTTTTTAAAGGTTTTGAGGCTTGCGGGCCTCCCGCAAATCACTTTTTAAAGGTTTTGGTGCTTGCGGGCCTCCCGCAAGAACGCCAATTAAAAAGGATAAGATAATGTGCTTTTCAAATAACATATAGAATGTTTTGTGGAGTATTAGAAAAATGATACTTTTGTAATTGTAACAAATAAACGAATCATGGAATCCAGAATTATCATTTCAAAAGCTATTGAGCAACAACTTTCCTGTGCACTCACTTCGTGTGCGTGTGATAAGCTTTTTGTTCTTATGGATAAAACGACTTATGCACTTTGTTGGCCAAAGCTTGAGAAAATGTTGCAAAGCTATAAGCCCATCTTAATAACAATTGAGGCCACCGACACCCATAAAGATATTGATTCACTCATGAATGTGTGGAAGATATTGAGTGATAATTGTGGTACGCGGCAATCGTGTTTACTGAATCTTGGCGGAGGAATGGTTACTGATTTAGGTGGATTTGCTGCTTCAACTTTCAAACGTGGTATTAATTTCATTAATATACCAACGACTTTACTCGCGATGGTTGATGCTTCTGTTGGGGGGAAAACGGGAATAAACTTTAATGGATTGAAGAATGAGATTGGCGTGTTTAATGACAGCCGATTTGTGCTGATTGATACTTTGTTTCTAAAAACGCTTGACTCAAAGAATCTTTGTTCCGGCTATGCAGAAATGCTGAAACATGGACTTATTTCAGATGAAAAGATGTGGAAAGAGCTTATCAGTTTTTCTTTGTTCAGTCCTGATTTTGAACAGCTTCAACGTATGGTTAGCGAGTCAATTCAGGTGAAAGAAAAGATAGTTGAACAAGACCCACATGAGCAGAATATTCGTAAAGCTTTGAATTTTGGGCATACTTTCGGACATGCATTTGAAAGTTGGTCGCTTAGTAGAAAGCCCATTCTTCATGGCTATGCCGTAGCTTATGGTATGATATGTGAACTTTATCTCAGTTGTATCAAATCAGGTTTCCCTACGGAAAAAATGAGAACAACTGTGCGTTTTATTCGAGAGCATTTTGGTTATTTGCCCATTACATGTGATGATTATGATGAGCTTATAATGCTAATGACACATGATAAAAAGAATAGAAACGGCATTATCAACTTTACGTTGCTGGGAGAGATTGGAGACATACACATCAATCAAACAGCAACGAAGGATGAAATAAAAGAAACTTTAGATTTCTTTCGCGAGGGCTGATGCTTTAGCTCTTGCGGGCTTGCCGGTTTCGGTCATAGGCAAACTCGCTACATGAACATAAGCTTTGGGTTGCCAGTATTTCGGAAGCCTTTGCAAACAGATGTCTTTCACAACAGAGAGCTTGGGGTCTTCAGTCAGCAGCACCATTGTTTCTCCAAATTTTCGATCAAGTCGTTTGCTTATCATGAATGGATGTTTAAGCCATGGTCTTAATGCAGTCTCAACTTCTTCTATTTGGATTTTTATGCCACCACAACAGATAACATTGTCTTTTCTACCGCAAATTTTGAAGCATCCGTTTTCGTCTATTTCTGCTATATCATTGGTGACAAGTGGGCCAGCGTGAACAGAAGGTGCATTAATAACCAGACAGCCGTCGTTGTTTATCGCCACACTGACATTAGAAAAAGGTTTATACCATTCAGTAGCTTCAGGACCATTCAAACGGCGTAGCGCAATGTGTGAAAGCGTTTCGGTCATTCCATACGTGCTCCAAACATAGTTGGGAAAGTCTTTTAAGCATTCGGCTAATTGGGTGTCTATGGCTCCGCCGCCAATAATCAGATGCGTGAAAAGTTTTAGTTGTTCAGTTTCTTCGGCCACTTGTAGGGTGTTATATACTTGCAATGGAACCATGGCAGCCAAAGAATGCCGGTTTGAATCGACTGTTATTCCTTTCAAAGGATGGCCTGTGGGTTCTACAACTTGAAGCTCTAATTGGCGCTCAATACTACGGACAACCATCATCTTGCCTGCAATATAATCTAACGGCATACATAGAAAGGCAAGGTCGCCTGGCTGCAAACCAAGAAAATCGCAAGTCATTCGGGCAGAGCTGAGCATACGTTTCTTTTCAACAAACATCGGCTTTGGCTTGCCAGTGCTTCCGCTTGTATGAACCAAAACGCGGTCGGTGGAGTCATTCCACGAAGTTAGAAATGCATCTAATGTCATAAGAT
>QWCL01000713.1_pt1 | contig 14091 bp, 9 predicted proteins | sample 1972551 | NCBI WGS metagenome assembly QWCL01 (sample SAMN09866709, study PRJNA288562) | Human oral metagenome isolate term2_saliva, whole genome shotgun sequencing... | isolation source: mouth | host: Homo sapiens | place: USA: California
TGCGTGTATTATTGCTGATATTTTGTCAAGTTATGACCCAAGCGAAATCTTATCGTTTACAAAGCCTATAGGGGAGCGAAAAAAGATTTCTATACAAGAAATCAATAAGTATTACACGTATCTTGATGCCAGTGTTGACTATGTATTTAGTATTAACATTATAGTCAAGGATAGTCTTATTACCCAATATAGTTATACTTACAAGCCCAATATGTCTGACATCATTATTTCATATACATGTGTATTTACTTATGATAAAAATAATCGAATAGTAAAATTAGAAAAAATATATAGACGACACTATGAAACAAAAGAAATTATATATGAAAACAAATAACACACGTTTTTTACTTTCATCTCTTGTAATGTGTACATTGTTTTGTGGCTCCATCTTAGGGCTTTACTCTTGTTCTATTGTACCTACATTGTCTAAATTTCCGGTGTCAGACATTCCTTTAGGACTCAATAAAGCAGATGTGAAAAAACAATGTGGTTTTCCATTTAGGTCTGATGTTTTTACAAGAAACCATAAGAGAATAGACGTTTTGTATTATAAGGAACCTGCTCGTGTCCTATGTGAAGGATTCATTATAACAACAGCATTAACATTTGAAAATGATTCGTTAGTTTCTATTATACAGAGTGACAGACTAATATCTGGGCCTGATCTCTCTGTAGATTCTCTTCGAAGGAGATAAGAACAATATAAGGACGGTATGTCAAAATGTAAGTTCCATTTTGATAATCATACTGTTTGAAACAAATCTTTAAGAATGACCATTTCTGTACTCACTTTTGAGTATAGAGATGGTTTTGTGCCAATGGTAGCTGCTCGCCCCCAAACCCCTCGATGTTTTTTAGTATAGTTGATGAAGCTACACCTACACGTGGGGTCGCAGTTCTATGTTGAACTTGCGGAAAACATATAAGATAAAATTTGTAAACATAAAATAACGATATGTCAAACAAAGTCGCTATATTTGTAGTTCGGCACTTTAAAACAAACTTTCCTGTCACTTCTGTCATCGGTTGTGAGTGTTTAACTTGTTGATTTACAATGAACTCTATGCAAATGTTAAAATGACAGCAAATGAAAATAAAAGTAAGTTGTGAGGATATTAATAGCGCATTATAACTGAAGACTGATAAGTTTATGGCTGTAAAGACATTATATAAGACGATAAATACAAACGGAGAATATAGCTGTGGTGATATAGGTGTCACTACGGAGGAATGGCTTGATATATTAAATGATGAGAAGTCAAAGCCATATCATGAGGCTTTGCTGTGTTTCCTACGCCAAAAAGAGCATAAGGCAACTTGTACAAAGGTTTCCCAAGTATATGGGAAGCCTGCCCAGTATTATAACAGTAAGGTGTATAACTTCTCTAAGTGGGTACAAAAACGCTTGAATAGATTTAGCGTAAAAGACGCAGACGATAAAGATACTTACTGGTGCATTACGATGCAAAAAGGTTGGGACACAAAGCAAGGGTTCCAATGGCAGCTGCGTGATGAGCTTGTAGAAGCCCTTAGAATCTATTTGATGAAGGCGCTTATAGATGTTTTCAGAAATGGAAAACCTTTTAATGGTTATTATGAAGAATATAAATGGGACTTACTTGATAGGTCGGAAGGGAAAGATGTGCTTGCAGTCTTCGATGGTCTTAGAGGAGAGAATGTTATAGATAATCCTCGCACTGATTCTGTTATAAAGTATTTGGTTGAGAATGAAGCCGACAAGACAAAAGTTTGTTGTCAACATTTGACTGACGAGTCTGTTTCATTAAACGAACGATTAGCAGCTTTTAAGTCAGAGATAAAGGCTTTGTGTCCAAGTAAATGGAAGAATACTGCAAATGATGAGCGTACAGCTTCTGGTTTGCTCACCTGTGTTTATCCAGAGACTTATACCTTCTATAAGGATGAAATCTATAAGAATATTTGTGACTACTTCGGTTATACTTCTCGAAAGGCAGGAAAGAAATATGAGCACTTTTTGGAACTTATCAATGGTTTTGTAAAGAGCTATGGAGAGGAAATACAGCAGATAATGCTGAATGAAATCAAGGGATTTAAGAATAAACCGCTCAACCTTGCGGTGCAGACTTTATTCTGGTGTATGAAAGATTACATGAAAGAGGAATTAAAAAATAAGATGACTACAGAGACAAATAATAGTTCAAAAGAGACATGGTATGATTACTGGGTTCTTACATGGGAGCGACGTAAGAATGTAGTATTATATGGTGCACCGGGTACTGGTAAGACATACGATGTACCTGAGTTTGCTGTTCGTCTTTGTGATCCTGCGTTTATGGCTGCAGAACCGAGTAGGGAGGAGATAGTAAGCAGATACAATCAGCTTAAAAGGGAAAAGCGTATTGCCTTTACAACCTTCCATCAGTCCTTAGACTATGAGGATTGGATTGAAGGATTGCGCCCTGTTGTCAATGAGAATAGTCAAGTAACCTACGAGATAGAAAGCGGAATCTTCAAGAAGTTGTGTGAAGAGGCAGAACGCCCTGTAGTTAAAGACAAGCAGGTGGGTATTTCTCAGATGAGACCGATTGGAGTGTTTATAATGGTGAAGGCAAGCAGATATTGGATGCTTACATCAATAAGATGAAGATAGGCGATATCGTTATGTCTTGTTATTCAAGTCAGACGATTGATGCCATTGGAGTTGTTGTTAGTGATTATGAGTTTGATGATAGTCTGCCAAACTATAAGCGTGTTAGACGTGTTAACTGGCTTGTAAAGAACATCAATGAGAACATTGTGGAGATGAATGATGGTAAGACTATGACCTTAGGAACGGTCTACCGTCTGAATTCTATCACACTCGACAATGTAAAATCAATTCTTGAGAAGTACAATACTTCTTCTAAGATGGAGGAGAACGACAAAGCCTATGTGATGGTTATTGATGAGTTGAATCGTGGAAACGTGTCGAAGGTGTTTGGCGAGCTGATAACACTGCTCGAAGCAGACAAGCGTAAGGGACGTATTAATGCTGAAAGTGTGGTGCTGCCTTACTCTAAGAAAGGTTTTCATATCCCAAACAATGTCTATCTGATTGCAACTATGAATACTGCCGACCGCTCTTTGGGTTCGCTTGATTATGCTATCAGACGACGTTTTGCCTTTATCGCAGAGAAGCCATTTGGCTTAGAAGTAGAAGGATTCAATGAGGAACTGTTTGAGTTGGTTAGTAGTCTGTTTGTTAAGAACTTTGATGAGTATAAAGAGAGTGGTTGGGACCAGACTCTGAAACTCGAACCAGCAGATACCTTGTCTGAAGAATATAAGCCAGAAGATGTTTGGATTGGTCATAGTTACTTCCTGATGCAGGATGAGGAGGGTGAAGATAATACGATCAATCGTCTTCTCTATGAGATTATTCCACTTTTAGAAGAGTATGTTCGTGATGGTGTGCTGACAGCAGAGGCACAAGATGTTATCGACGAACTATATAAGCAAGCAACCGAGTAATGAGAGTAGTGCAACTTCAAGAACAGTTGTTGGAGAATACTTATCTTCAGCAAACTGAGTGTGAAGCTATCATCCCTTATATGGATGATGGCTCGGAAGTTGTGCGTGGGGTTAAAAGAGGGCGTGAGGAGAAGGAACTCTGTCTTAAGCTATCTCGTAAAGCGGATAGCATCTGTGCCACTGGCTCTTATTTCGTTGGGGTAGACTGGATTAAGGAAGAGGAATTAGCAGTACAAGTCAGTCCTAAGATGAATGACGGCTTTGAGATAGACTATGTTCGTATGTTAAACGAGGCACTGGCAGAACCCGATAACATGGAGCACCTGAAAGACTTACTAACCATTCGTTTTGATAAACCTTCTATCCGTATCAGTCAGAAGCAAGACTTGTTGAGTATCTTTTTGATTACAGAGTATCTGAATATTCTTCAGCGTATCGTAAGAAAGGGGTTGAAGAAGAGTTACTATAGGATTGAAGAAAACCTAAACAATAAGGTTAAAGGACATATCCTTGTCAGTAGAACGATTCAACGAAACCTTGCGAAGGGACGTATTACAGACAATGTCTGCCGTTATCAGGTGTATGACATTGACTCACCAGAGAACAGAATTCTAAAGAAGGCACTTGCTTTTTGTAAGAAGCAGTTGGAGGTTTATAAGCATGCACTTGACACAAAGGCTTTGGAAAAGAAGATAAGATATGTGCAGCCTTCTTTCGAGCGGGTGGGCGATGAGATAAGTGTTAAGGCAATGAAGACGTTTAAGGGTAATCCTGTTTTCAAAGAATACTTCACGGCTGTTGAGTATGCACAACTGCTGCTAAGGCGTTTCAGTTATGACATTACCCTTGCTGGTAAAAGCCAGATAGTCACGCCTCCGTTCTGGATAGATATGAGCAAGCTCTTTGAGTTATATGTTTTTGGTAAGCTTAAGAAGATTTTTACAGGGAAAAGAGAGATTCAATATCATGTGAAAGCTCATTATCAAGAACTTGATTATCTCCTGAACCCGACAGAGTGGACTGAACCCTACGTTATTGATGCGAAATATAAACCACGTTATAAGCAGGGTGGTGGTATAACTATGGACGATGCAAGGGAAGTGAGTGGTTATGCCCGATTAAGTAAAGTCTATAAAAAGTTAGGCTTGAATGAAGAGACTGCACTGCCTATTAAGTGTCTCATTATCTATCCCGACCAAGATCAAGAAGAGCGATTTACCTTTACAAGAACGGAAGAACCAGCGTTTGAAAAGGTTTCTAATTATGTACGTTTCTACAAATTAGGAATCAGGTTGCCTGTTATTTCTGTGTGAATCATTATTAACTCAATCGTTTTTTCCTTTTATTTTCGTCCCTTTTTTAGGTCTTTATTGTTTTATAATGTTATTTCTTACTTTATATTTTTCTATAAATTAGTGCTTTTTCTGTAGGTTTTCGTTAGTTGTTATATGTTTGATATATAGGCTATTATGATTTATATCGAGGTTTAAAAGGTTATAGAAAGGCTTATATTGATTTATATTATAGCCGTAGGAAGTTTGTATTCGCTTTTAGTTTCGCTTTTTCTTCGTAATATTGTAGTTGAAAAGGAAAGATAAGAAACCTAAATCTTTGTTGATAAGAAAAGGGACTTCGAGTTGTATTACGAAATAAATCAGATTTTAATAACCTTTTAATATATAAGTTTATGGGATTAAAAACATTTACAAAATCTATTTTATGTTGCGCTTTATTCGTTGTTGGCGCATTGTCTGCAAAAGCTGCTGACCGCTTAGTAATCGTCGGTGACGCTACATGGGGTGGTTGGAATCTTAGTCAATCTACCGTTATGCAGAAGTCTGATGAGAACGCTGATGTCTTCAAGGCAACTGTTCATTTGGATGCAAACAAGGAGTTTAAGTTCTTGACTGAGCTTGGTTGGGGTAACTTGGAGTATCGTGCTGGTGCAAGTCCTGTTACCTTACAGTCGGGTGTTGAGGCTCCATTGGTTAGCAGCGAAGATGAACCTACCGATGGTAAGTTCTTTGTTTCTGAGTCTGCCAACTATGATATTGTTTGTAACTTGGCTACGAAAAAAGTGGTTGTTACTAAGGCTGCTTATCAGGCAACAGCTTTGAAGCACACTGCCTTATGGATGATTGGTAGTGCTACAAAGGGCGGTTGGAGTATCGGTGAAGGTACGATTATGAAGGCAGATGCAACTAATCCTGCTAAGTTCTCAGCACGTACAGAGTTGAAGGCTGGTGAGTTGAAGTTCGGTACGAATGTTTATGCTGGGTTCGAACAGATGTTCTATTTGCGCGACTTGTCAGACGAGGGTAAGATTGTCTTTGGTGGTGATGATAACAAATGGAACATCACAGAGGAGGCTACATACGACGTTACCGTTGATGTTGCTGCGATGACAGTGTCATTTACTAAGGTTAATCCGACAGCGATTAGCACTGTAGAGACAGCAAACAATGCACCTGCAGTTTACTACACATTGAGCGGTGTGAAGGTTGAGAAGCCTGTTGCTGGTGTTTATGTAAAGCGTCAGGGTGGTAAGTCTGTGAAGGTTGTAGTGAAATAAAACCTTGTTTCTTACTATAATTGGGGTGAGAGAATAAGCCCCTTTGTATAGTAAAACTTCTTACATTCGGTTATAAATAAAGCCATATCGACATCTCCCTACGGAGATGAAGATATGGCATTTTGATTTGTAGAAAAGGTTTGTTATATTTTATGCGTACGGTAAATTATGTAATCACCGTCCGCTTGGATTGTAAATTCATTCGATAAGGCTTCGTTCAGTGTTCCCTGCCATAGCTCGCTGAATGGATAGATATCCCATTTCAGTCCGTTACTACTTAGCTCCTTGCTGGTTGCATTGAAGATGCTGACTTGCTGTTCGGGGAAAGAATCAAAACGAGTTGTACCTGATGCTACGACAAAATACCCATAGTCGGTTACCATCACTGGGTCGATAGCCAACTGACGATAGTAATAGAGCATGAGAGAGATGTTGCCCAAAGTATGATCCTCACGCTTTCCCGTCGCTCCGAGGTAGCAGAAGCGAGGACGAGTATGGGTAGATGCATCCATCTTTAGATGTGAACGAGCAAAGAGGGTAGCCTTGGTCAGGTCGTTAAACTCTTGCTCCGAAATCGGATGATAGATGTGTACATAGCGTTTTTTCAGCTCTTCAGAGAGTGAGTCACCATCACCCACCACTGCTGTTGGCTCTATATCATATTCCAATAAATCCTCCAAAGCACCATCACATACAATCAGATTCTCTGCAGTACGTAGGATGTGAAGGGGTAGGGCGTGGGTTGGGAAGTCGCCAGCAGCAAGGATGACGGTACTAAAACCTCCCTCGAAGACCTCCCCTAACCCCTCCGAATGAGGGGAAAGCCTAACGGAGTGTTCGTTGGTAATGTGTTGGTGTTGTCCGTTCTTATTTTTCTTTTTGTTATTGATAATCATTTATCTTGATATTCTTATTCTGTTCTTTCTCTCTTTCGAGATACTTTGTATTTGTTTTATTTATTGCAATAATCTATTTTGTTCTTTCTCTCTTTCGAGATACTTTATATGGTATTATTCCTTTCGATAACTTCTCCTTCAGCCTATGAATATATTTTGGAGAACTCTAAAGGAACTTTTCTTCCGTTAGGCATCCCCCTCCTTTGGAGGGGTTAGGGGAGGTCTTCCCTATTTGCACTCCCCTCCTTTCGGAGGGGTTGGGGGAGGCTCCTTCCTCCACTTAAAGTACCCTGCCACTGCAATAACAGCATAGAACGCATAGAGTCCTGCGGTGAAAGGAATCTCTTTATATACATAGAGTCCTGCTAATTCGATGTCGACAACAATCCATATCCACCACTGTTCGATATATTTCTTTGCTAACGCCCACAGTCCGATGAAGCTGAGTGCATTGCCGAAGCTATCTAATACTGGTACGGTAGAGTTCGTGAACTTGATGAGGATGAGATAGAGAGCACCCCAGAGGACGAGGAAGACAAGCAATGAAGGGAGTATCAACCGTCGAGGATAGTGTGTGATAGGAATCTCCTCCGCCCCTTTCTTCCTTCCGAACTTCCAATATAAGAAGCCATAGATGGCTGCTAAGGTATAGTATATCTGCATTCCAAAGTCCGCATACAGTCCTGCCTCGTAATAGACAAACATATAGATGACAGGCATAATAATCCCTGTCAACCAAAGCCATATACTCGCTTTGTATTCTTGATAGATGTAAATTAGGCCGACGATGCAGCCCAGCATGTCTAATGTCATGATGAATATGAAAGAAAATCGACCAACAACAAACCATCAGCAATCCACCCACCAACCAGCCGGCCCCTCCCCCTTCCCCTCCCCCGAAGGGAGGGGCGTAGAATGCGTGATACCCCTACATGAGTTTACAAGTGGATAAGTTTACGTGTAAACAAGTTGTTCTGCTTGAGTATTGACTCTTTTTACAAGCAATCTACAAGCATACAGTACATTTCACGCCCCTCCCTTCGGGGGAGGGGAAGGGGGAGGGGCCAGTTGTTAGGTCTTGTTCTATTTAAAACTTCACCGCAACACTTCCCATCACATTAAACCCTGCCATTGGGATAAAACCAATCTGCGTATAACGGTTCTCATTAGGATGACCATTGTTGTCAAGGATTGTGCTGTACACCCATCCACTGGCTGCATAATGGCGATTGAAGATATTGTTGAGGTTCACACCGAAGACAGCTTCCTTCAAACCTGCAATGTGCTTGGTAGGACGAAGGGTATAGCTGAGGTTGACATTCGTCTGTGAATAGCATGGCAGTGAGCGTGTCATGTTCTCGGTATTGTCGAGATACTGACGACTGACGAAGTTTGTATGCCATACTGCCTCAAAGCCTTTGTAATGGAGATTGAGCATACCATTGAGTATGGCTGATGGTGAGAACGCCAAAGTAGAGTGGTTGTAATGAATCTTACGGAACGAAGACTCCCAATCTACGCTTGCCATCTCGTCAAAGTCCTTGATGATATTACGGCTCAAAGCAGCGTTACCCTCAACGGTCAACCATGACAATGGGCTCCAGCCAGCCTCCAACTCAGCACCCATACGATAGCTGTCCTTGATGTTTGTGGTAAGATTCTCACCGATATCACTCTGCGCACCTGTCTGTACAAACTGGTTGTTATAGTTCATATAATAGAGGTTCACCCCTGCTCTCCAGTTGCGACCATTGTATTGATAGCCCATTTCGATATCCACCATACGCTCTGGCGATGGTGCAGGATAACTACCATTGTTGGTGAAGTTATTACGTTCTGGCTCACGACTGGCATGCGCAATAGATGCATAAGCCTTGTGACCACCACGATAATAGCTGATTCCTGCTTTCGGATTTACGAAGTCATAACGCTCGTTGATGTCTAAGAGCTGGTTCTGATAGCCACTGCCGACCTTATAGAAACGGTCGTTCTGACCATCAGTCATATATTCTACATGACGGATCTGCAGGTCCATAAACACGTTCCAATAGTCTGCAAAGTTGTATTTTGCCTTGAAGAATCCGCTGTAATCATACTTATGTGCCTTAGAATCATAATACTTATAATCATTGCCACCAGCACGATACTTCGCATCTGCCTCCTCATTCTTTATATAAGTAAGGTAGCCGAAGTGACTGCCACGGAACAGCTGCAGGTTTAGTCCGCCTGTCACATCCCAACTCTCGTCCTTGTAATTGCTGGTGTAAACAATGCCGTAGGTGTGCTGTGACAAACCTTTCAGGCGTACGAAGTCTGACTTCTTAATAAACTTACCATTGCTATCGGTGAATGCCAAACCGAATTTTGCAAACTTCGTGTTATGCTTAAATTCGCTGTAATAGCCGTAACCGTAGGTGTAATGCAGGGTTACGTTATGACTCCAATGGTTGGAAGGGTGGAAAGCAAACGATAAGAGGTTATGATTCTGATAGAAATTATCTGTCGTCTTGTTCCAGAATGATCCGTCACGCATCGTGTAACGTGCTGTCTGATAGTTGCCATTCCCATCCTTTACGAAGGCTCCGTTAGCATCGGTCTGCAGGTATTCATAGAGTTGGTTGAATTTACCTAACCCTCTCTCGTACATATCTTTATAGGTCATGATACCAGTCTTAGCACCGTAGGTGCCATCCATTAGACTCAAGTCATTACTACCCGTAACGACACCATTCCATGCCTGTCCAGTCTTCTCGAAGTTGCCGATGTTCTTATAGCTGATGCGGAAGTTATCGCCCAACCATGTTAGTCCACCATAGTAAGAACCCGAACGTCCACTCGTTCCGTTGACATATCCGTCTGTTGCGGTCTCGTGATAGGCTCCATCGAAGACAAGATGATTGAAGAGCAGACCCGTGGAGAACTTCACACCTGCGTTATACGTATTGTATGAACCGTATGAACCACTCACCTCTACGCTTGGTTTTCTACTTGGTGCACTCGTTGCCAACGACACCGAACCACCGAAAGCACCGTCGCCATTGGTTGAAGTACCGATACCACGCTGTATCTGTACACTATTCATCAGCGATGCGTAAGAGTTCATGTTTGCCCAAAAGACCGTCTGGTCCTCAGGCGAATTGAGTGCAACACCGTCTAAGGTGATGTTGATTCTACTGCCCGCAGCACCACGGATGCGCATTGCTGCCGTACCCGTTCCGAGTCCGTTCTCGCCCCAAGCTAATACGCCCGGTGTCTGTGAGAGGAGGAAAGGCAGTTCACGTCCACTCTTTGAAAACGCCTCAAGTTCCGTTTTTTTGATATTAGAAACAGCGTATGGTGCACTCTTTGGTACACGTACACCTGCCACGACGACCTCGTCAAGATGCTGTTGTCTCAGTGTGTCCGTCACTGTTTGTGCCTTAATGGCTGCCACGCACGTCAGTGCAGCAGTAAATAGGATAATTCTTTTCATATCCCAGGTTGATGATTTAAGAAAAAAGTATAAGGGGGAATCTTCCTACGCCGGCATTATCCGTATCAGGTCAATGGGTATAATCTCAGCAAGCCCAAACAGGCAAGCACCCCTTAGTTTCCATTCTGAAAACCGATGCAAAAGTAATACTTTCTTATCAAACTGCCAAAAGTAATCTGTACAAATATCGGATACGCGTATTTATATTCCTTTCTTCCTATATAGGGATTGATAACTATTCTCTAACAAGAGAAACTATTACCTTTCTCACAATATAAGTTTTGTTTTGATTTGCTGTCACTTTTAACATTTCAAGTAACTCCTCTGTAAACCAACGAGTTATCTTGTGCTTTTAAGTGATAGCAGTGACAGCAAAATTGAAATACGCAAAAAGGAAAGAAGATTAGAAGTGTCTAAAACCATAGATTTCATGATTTCATAGCTAACATTACTATTAAGCTCAATCGTGCAACAACTTGTTGCATAATTAGAATAAATCTCGATATTACAATTAATTCTCAATTATAATAAAATCATGTATACATAATAAATCTCCTTCTGCCCTTCCCCTTCTGTCCTTCCGTTTTTTATTATTCTGTCTTTTTTGTCATTCTGTCTCTTTTGTCCCTTTTGTCATTCTGTCTTCTTCTGTCCTTTTTTGTTCATTTTGTCATTTTTTGTCATTCTGTCATTCTGTCTCTTTTTGTCATTCTGTCTCTTTTTGTCCTTCTGTCTTCTTCCGTCCTTCCTTCTTGTAAATATAATTCTAATCTCGAAAATCAAAAAGGCATTAATTACCTTTCAATTAACGCCCTTTTAGTTTGCAAAAGATGCCCTTTAAGCCCCTTACTAACGCCCTTTTGAAGTCCAATTAAGCACCTTTTCTGTATCGCCTTTGTAACTAATTGAATTTCTGAATGTTGTAGACTTGCTCCTTATGCGTGTTTTCTACCTTTGTTTTAGGTGTTTTACAGGATTTGATGTAAATATTTTTCACTAAACACTCCGTATTTTATAGCTTGCAAATGGATAGCGATTTTATGTCGGCAGGAGGATACTAAAAGAGGTTATTGGCTATCTAAGTCATCTGTTTCTCACTATAAAGTGTTATCTTTGTGGGCGAGTATTACTCATGTATGTTTTATCAACGAAAGCATTGTGTTATGAATAAAAAGGTTTATTTCGCAGGTTCTATCCGTGGTGGAAGGGAGGATGCGGCTGTGTATAAGCGCATTATAGATTATATCAATGCGACAGATACGGTGTTGACGGAGCATATCGGATTAGGGAGTTTGAGCGTTAAGGCACGTACAAAAGAGGATGATGAGCATATATATGAGCGTGATACAGAGTGGCTTAGGTCATCCGATGTGCTGATAGCAGAATGTACGAACCCCTCTCATGGCGTTGGTTATGAATTAGCATACGCTGAGGCTTGTAATATCCCAGTGCATATCTTCTATGATAAGCACAAAGCCAATATCTCCGCTATGCTGAATGGCAACGCCTATTTTAAGGTTTATCCATATGAGAACGAAGCGGAGATATATCCCGTTCTGGATAAAATCTTAGGAAATAAGTAGGGCGATTTAATTGAGAAAAATCAATATTCGAGGTTGACAGTATGTTCTCATTCTTGTCAAGATAGGGACGAACACACTTGCTTTTTCTGTTATAAAGCAAAGTGGGTAGTGAGCATCACACTTCTTGGGCGAAGCTGGTAGAGGGTGTAGCTTTCGGAAAGATTGCTGTTAGAACGATAGATAAAGGTTTTTGTATTGAAGACATTATCGACGTTCAGAACGAATTGTATCTTCTTTTTTGTTTTAAAGGTGATACTAAGATTCATAAAGGTGTAATCCTTTTTATCCGTAAAACCACTATTATGCGTGTATTGTAGGTTGGTGTTAAGTATCAGTCTGTCAGGGATAAAAGCCATGGAGAGCGCAGCCTCATTGCTAAAATTGCGAATCATATTTGTGTAGTTACCCGACTTTGATTGGGAGATTGCCCATCGACAGTTCTCTGTCAGTCGGACATTCTTGATAAGATTAAAGGCAAGGTTGGCAGAGACGAAGAAGCTATTATACTGATAGTCGGTGATGACAGACTGGCGGAGTATCTTGCTTGTGTTAGTCGAATAATCAGCTGTTGCCCCGATACTCATGTCGTGCCAAGCAATCTCCTTTCGTACATTTGCCGTCATAGAGAAGTTGTTTTGGTGGTTCGGAGCATATTCAGCTTGCAGCAATGTATGCGCATTCTGGTCTATTGTCGTACCATAGAGGATGTCACTCCATGAGCGACTAACCGCCCCAGAGAGATAGGCAAAGAACTGATGCGGAATATTCTTGTAGTGTATCTTCCCATGTATAGTTGCCGATTTGTTTTCCGATAGATTCATCTTGTAGCGGTTCAGTGTCCTATAGTTGCTCATCAGATAAGCGGTGAACAGACTTCTCCAACTCGTAGGAAACATTCCATAACTTCCTCCTGCAGAAAGCGTCCAATTGTCCGTAGCTTTCCAAAGCATTGTAAAAGATGGCGAGAAGAGTAGGGTTGTGTGCTTTCCTTTCGTCGTCTCGTTAGCTATCGGTTCGTTATCCACCTTTGTGTAGTTGAGCGATAAAGGCAGATTGAACGATAGACGGAACGTGTTTTTGACATATTGTAGGTTGGCTCCCAAGTTGCTTTTCATCTGCAAGTAGCCCATATCTCCGCTCGTCGCCATTGTCACAGCTGTATCGTTTAATAAACTTTTCAGTCCCACATATTCAATATTCAGTTCTGCGGAAGGCGCAAGGGTCCAGTTGTGTTTTCGGATGTTTCTTATCAAAGTAAGGCTGTTGTAACTTCCCATGTTTGAGAGTCTTACATCTTGTCTTACCTGCATGTCTCCTTCAATGGTGAGTGCTTGTGGATTTGTCTGTACAAAGTTGGTTGTCTTCAGCTTAAAACCTCCACCATTGATTGTACGCTGAATCCATTCTGTATGATTGTTCAGTCCTAAGTTTCTGTTAAAGGCATGTTGCTGGATACGTGCATTGTTTGACAAAGTTAGTCCATTGTCGTCGCTCCAGTTCCCTGATAAGTCAAGTGTATTTTTAAGATAAGTCTTACTGCCGTTGTTCTCAAAATGCAACTGCATTGTGGCAGCGTTCGTCGTATTACGTGCAGAAATGTCTTCTGTCATCATACGAGTACTTGCATCGGGGAGCAGATAAGTGGTTTGCGAATAGCTACTTTGACGTTGGATATCGTGCCTGTAAGTTATGTTATACTTTATTTCCGCCGTTTCGCTTAGTTTGTTGAGATTACTGAAACATAGGTTATGCTGATTGTTACGTAGACTCTTACCTATAGGAGACGACCCCGGAAAGATGATGGATGTTAGGTGAGAGGCTCCGATATTACTCCCATCATAGTATGATTTAAACCAATCAATGCTTGAACCGTTATTATCTGTTTCGTAATAGAAAACGTGCTGTTGTCTTTGTGCGAAGTACATAAGGGCAGCATTGACTTCTCTCAAAAAACCATTAGAATCGAAGCCTACACCTAAGTCTATGGTCTTTAGCCATCTGCCCTTTGCTTTCTTCTTTAGCCTTAAGTTGATAGCTGCCGATTCAGGTGGTATCTGATCCTGCAATGCCTTG
>QWCL01001514.1_pt1 | contig 14045 bp, 13 predicted proteins | sample 1972551 | NCBI WGS metagenome assembly QWCL01 (sample SAMN09866709, study PRJNA288562) | Human oral metagenome isolate term2_saliva, whole genome shotgun sequencing... | isolation source: mouth | host: Homo sapiens | place: USA: California
TAACCACAACCACTCTTAAACAACCGAGACAATAAAAATGCCAAAAATTACCGTACTCCCACACGCGACATTATGCCCCGAAGGCGCGGTTATCGAAGACGCGCCGGAAGGCCAAACCGTCCTTGACGTGCTGCTCGACCATGACATCGAAGTTGATCACGCCTGCGAAAAATCCTGCGCCTGCACCACCTGCCACGTGATTATCCGCAAAGGTTTTGACAGCTTGGAAGAACCAACCGAATTGGAAGAAGACCTGCTCGACCAAGCATGGGGCTTGGAAGCCGATTCACGCTTGAGCTGTCAGGCAGTCGTTGCCGATGAAGATTTGGTCGTAGAAATTCCTAAATATACGATCAACCACGCTCGTGAAGACCATTAAAACAAGGTTTAATGAAAAGGCCGTCTGAAACCATAAATTCATGGTTTTCAGACGGCCTTTTGGTTATGCAGCAAATTATTTGATATGAGGGAAAATAAAACGCATACGCGAAATCTGCATGGAGGCCACTTTCTGCGTAGCGGAGTAATTTTCAATTTTTTCTTGCATTCTAATTTGATGCATATTGCCATTATAACGGGGAGCAGCGTTCTGAGATTTATTTACTGTCGGCAGTTCAGCCTCAGCTTTCAAAGCTTCCTCTGCCTCAATCGCCGAAAGTGCAGCCTCATCTCTTACCAAACCGAAACGCTCGATAATGACATTGGCTTCATCTATATAATGAGATTTGTCCGCGCCATTTTCCAACACCAACCTTCTGTTTCGTCCAGCATCCGATAAAGTTCGCGAACCAACAACAGCAAACGGTCGAATGCGCCTGCTTTAGACAGATACTCCGGATCATCGGAAGCAAGCGCGTAAATCAGTTTGGACAGCTTGGCGTTGAGTGCGTTATTCATCTTTTTTTCCTTTTATTTTTAAGCGATGGATTTTCTTAAGAGCCATTCCAAAAAATTTGGTTGCATAACAAAGTGTAAATTTTGTATGAAAACCAAATCATACAAAGCGGAATAGAAAGTATAAAACGGCAGATTGCCGTGAATTTTAAGTGTCTTGCCGTATTTTAACGCAACTATGCTATTTTGTTAAAAAATAGCGCCATCATTTATCTGCCAATCTTCCGTAAAACAATCTGGCAGTCCGACTTCTTCTTGATTAAAATAATTACTAATAGCCCAAACCCAATAAAGGAACACATCATGAAATGGACAGATACCCAACGCATCGCCGAAGAACTCTACGACTTACACGGCGACAGCATCGATCCGAAAACCGTACGCTTCCTATCAAACAAGACCTCAGACAGTTTTTCAGACGGCCCGAGGTCTTTATTAAATTTATTCATACAATTTCGGAAAATTTCGAAATTGACTCATACCAACCTCAAATTTATTATGCAACCTGACAACAAATAAAAGATATGCAGAAGGTGCATAACCATGAATCACGCTCGAGAAATCGCCGCTTTAAACAACAGCCTTTCTGATTTAAAAGGCGACATCAATGTTTCATTCGAATTTTTCCCGCCGAAAAACGAACAAATGGAAACCATGCTGTGGGATTCCATCCATCGCCTGCAAACCCTGCATCCGAAATTCGTTTCCGTAACCTACGGTGCAAACTCCGGCGAACGCGACCGCACACACAGTATCGTTAAACGCATCAAACAAGAAACCGGCCTTGACGCAGCCCCCCACCTGACCGGTATCGACGCCAGCCCTGACGAGTTGCGCCAAATCGCCAAAGATTATTGGGACAGCGGTATCCGCCGCATTGTTGCCCTGCGTGGCGACGAGCCGCCCGGCTACGAGAAAAAACCTTTCTATGCCGAAGATTTGGTCAAACTGTTGCGCTCCGTTGCCGACTTTGACATTTCCGTAGCGGCCTATCCAGAGGTGCACCCGGAAGCCAAATCCGCACAAGCCGACTTAATCAATCTGAAACGCAAAATTGATGCGGGTGCAAACCACGTTATTACCCAATTCTTCTTCGACGTGGAAAGCTATCTGCGCTTCCGCGACCGTTGCGTGATGATGGGCATCGACGTTGAAATCGTTCCCGGCATCCTGCCCGTAACCAATTTCAAACAATTGACCAAAATGGCCCAAGTGACCAATGTCAAAATCCCAAGCTGGCTGTCTAAAATGTACGAAGGTTTGGATGACGACCAAGGCACGCGCAACCTTGTTGCCGCCAGCATCGCCATCGACATGGTCAAAGTCCTCTCGCGCGAAGGTGTCAAAGACTTCCACTTCTACACCCTTAACCGCAGCGAACTGACTTACGCCATCTGCCATATTTTGGGTGTGCGCCCCCGTTAATAAAACAGACGGCCTCCCCATTCTGATTTACAATATCGAACATTCAGGCCATACCGGCCTGATTAAAAATTCCAACTAGGAGAGTTAACATGACAACATTGCATTTTTCAGGCTTCCCACGCGTCGGTGCCTTCCGCGAATTGAAATTCGCACAAGAAAAATACTGGCGCAAAGAAATCAGCGAGCAAGAATTGCTGGCTGTTGCTAAAGACTTGCGCGAGAAAAACTGGAAACACCAAGCTGCTCCACGCCGATACCGAATTCAAAGCGAACGCCAAACACTACGTTCAACAGCTGCAAGAAGCCCAAGCTTTGGGCCTGAAAGCCAAACCGACCGTTGTTGGTCCGTTGACTTTCCTGTGGGTTGGTAAAGAAAAAGGCGCTGTCGAATTCGACCGTCTAAGCCTGTTGCCTAAACTGTTGCCTGTTTACGTTGAAATCCTGACTGCTTTGGTTGAAGCCGGTGCCGAGTGGATTCAAATCGACGAGCCTGCTTTGGCTGTTGACCTGCCTAAAGAATGGGTAGAAGCCTACAAAGACGTTTACGCCACTTTGAGCAAAGTAAGCGCCAAAATCTTGTTGAGCACTTACTTCGGTTCCGTTGCCGAACACGCTACTTTGCTGAAATCCCTGCCTGTTGACGGCCTGCACATCGACTTGGTACGCGCTCCTGAACAGCTGGACGCATTTGCCGACTACGACAAAGTTCTGTCTGCCGGCGTTATCGACGGCCGCAACATTTGGCGCGCCAACCTGAACAAAGTTTTGGAAACTGTCGAGCCTCTGCAAGCCAAACTGGGCGACCGTTTGTGGATCTCCAGCTCTTGCTCTCTGCTGCACACTCCATTTGACTTGTCAGTTGAAGCAAAACTGAAAGCCAACAAACCTGACCTGTACTCTTGGTTGGCATTCACCCTGCAAAAAACCCAAGAATTGCGCGTTCTGAAAGCCGCATTGAACGAAGGTCGTGATTCTGTTGCCGAAGAACCTGGCCGATTTGCCTGCCAACGCAGACCAACGCAAATCTCCATTTGCCGACCGTATCAAAGCGCAACAAGCATGGTTGAACCTGCCTTTACTGCCGACTACCAACATCGGTTCTTTCCCACAAACTACCGAAATCCGCCAAGCACGTGCAGCCTTCAAAAAAGGCGAACTGTCTGCCGCAGATTACGAAGCCGCGATGAAAAAAGAAATCGCCTTGGTGGTTGAAGAGCAAGAAAAACTGGACTTGGACGTACTGGTACACGGCGAAGCCGAGCGTAACGACATGGTTGAATACTTCGGCGAATTGTTGAGCGGTTTTGCATTCACCCAATACGGCTGGGTACAAAGCTACGGCTCACGTTGCGTTAAACCACCTATCATCTTTGGTGACGTAAGTCGTCCTGAAGCCATGACTGTGGCTTGGTCTACTTACGCTCAAAGCCTGACCAAACGCCCGATGAAAGGTATGTTGACCGGCCCTGTAACCATTCTGCAATGGTCTTTCGTCCGCAATGATATTCCTCGCTCTACCGTGTGCAAACAAATCGCACTGGCTCTGAACGACGAAGTATTGGATCTGGAAAAAGCCGGCATCAAAGTCATCCAAATTGACGAACCTGCCATCCGCGAAGGTCTGCCTTTGAAACGTGCCGATTGGGATGCCTACCTGAACTGGGCCGGCGAATCTTTCCGCCTGTCCTCTACCGGTTGCGAAGACAGCACCCAAATCCACACTCATATGTGCTACTCTGAGTTCAACGACATCCTGCCAGCCATCGCCGCTATGGACGCTGACGTCATCACCATCGAAACTTCACGTTCCGACATGGAGCTCTTGACTGCATTCGGTGAGTTCAAATACCCGAACGACATTGGTCCAGGTGTTTACGACATCCACAGCCCACGCGTACCGACTGAAGCTGAAGTTGAGCACCTGTTGCGCAAAGCCATCGAAGTTGTACCGGTTGAACGTCTGTGGGTTAACCCAGACTGCGGCCTGAAAACACGTGGCTGGAAAGAAACTCTGGAACAACTCCAAGTGATGATGAACGTAACCCACAAACTGCGTGCCGAACTGGCTAAATAATGTGAGTTAGATGAAAACAAAATCCCTGTCGTTGTATGATGTTCTTCCACTCCTGATGTATACACATTCTTAGTATGGTGATACACGGTCTCTTTAGTCGTTTCGACAATATGGTTGGCTTCTGACAAGATATCGCTCAATGCAACTTTACTGCCGGTCGTATTTACCTTTTTCAGTGTTGCGCCGTTATGGCTATTGCCTTCTGAATACGTTTTGATGTCGTTTTCAAAGCGTAGCCATGAATCATACAGTTCGCCTTTAATGTCCGTCATAATTTTATTATTGGCTACATTTAAAGATGCCTTGCCCTTAGGGTTGGTACTGTGTACGTCTACCAAAGCATCATTCAGGGCACCACCAAGTTTCAATGTGTTATTGGTGATGTTGTACTCTTTGGCATTGCTTTTCAAATAAGCAAATTCAACATAGCCGTCAGATTCTTCGCGCACGGAAATTTTGTTGTTGTGAATTGTCACCGCACCATGCATAGCGACATTGCCATGGTGCTCTTCCACATAAACCGGTACCGCGCCTTTCATAATCTTGCCGATATCGGCATCGTTGCCGCTGATGGTAATGGTACCGCTACCAATGCCGTTTTTAGATAAAACGCGGTCGTAGGTATCGTTGATGACAGCAATCAGATATTTGGTGGATTCGCCGCTGATCTTGTTGTTTGCCATATTGAGCATGTAATCCATTTTGCTTTCATGGTTACGGAACTCAATCGCGTAGGTCTGAATATTGTTTTGATAAACCGTCAGATTTTTAATGACATTATCGCTAATATCGAAATAGCCTTTATCAGCCGAGTGCAAATCTTTGTATTGGGTATTGGTTTGCACCTGAATACCTGAATACATGTGGTAGTACTTGCCCAAGTCATCATCAACATTCAAACGGAAGCTCGGATCTTGGATAATGGTATTGCCGGTAATTTTGACTTTATCCATAGAAAACTGGCGGTTGTAGGCAACAATACCATACAGCCGGTCACCCGTTAACACATTGTCTTCAATGACAATGCCTGTCCCATCATGCACATCCAAGCCTTTGCGGTAGTTGTGGTTGGTCGTGTTTTTACGGTATGTGATGCCGTAATTGTAGCTGCCGGCAGCCACAGCCATACCATAACCGGTACCGCCGTCCGCTTCGTGGCCGTTCCAATCCAAACGGTTGCCCTCGCCGATAAAGTTTTGTTGAAAACCAATCAGCGCACCGGCAACGCGGTTGTGGTGTAGATACGAATCAACAATACGGTTGTTCTCACCCAAAGGCAGCGCTTCATATGTTTCATCAATTTCGCCGCTTTGTACGCGCGCTTTAAAGGTCAGCTTATGCCCTTTTTCCGTTTCCAAAGAAGCAGTCGAGGTAAACATCACACCAGCACGATTGGCACCGGAAACCTCTACTTTACTGATTAAAGTATTGTCCGCATCGTTCACCAAAATACCATTTACCTTGCCAAAATAGCTTAAGCCTTTGCGGTAAAAATCAGGGTTGGTGTATTGAACCGACAAATCGGCAATGGTTTTATTGTTTTGTCCATCGACTAAAATACCGGCAAATTCGCGGATATCGTCATGGTTGGTGTCCGGATTGAACACTCCTGTTTGCGCTTTATCGAACATTACTTTGGTTTTACCCATTCCCGATCCAAACAAACCGCGCGCGCCGGAAACGGTTTTATCCATCACAATCTGGTTGGAAATATAGTAAGTACCATCCAAGAAAACCATGGCTTTTTCTTTATGAGCCGCCTCTAAAGCCGCTTTAAATGCCTGAAGGCTGTCTTTTTTACCCTGCGCATCAGCACCAAAATCATTCACACGAACATAATTGCCGTACTCTTTAGATTGATACACGCGGTATTTTCCAGATACACCGGCCCTGCTTTCGGCATGATCGTCAATTTTGTTTTCTTTGCCTGAGCTAAGGTGGCTATCGTGACTCATGGCTGTTTTTTTGCCGGAAGAAACGCTCACGACTTTGTAATGGCCGTCTGAATCTTGCAAATTCTTTTTATGCGCAATTTCGACTGTTTCTTTTCCTTCGGCAATTCTGTCTTCCGTCTCTTTCTCTTTGCGGGCGGCTTCTTGTTTGGCTTTACGCTCTGCAATCGCTTTTTCGACTGCCGCTTTATGCGCTTCTTTTGCGCGCTCAACCGCCTTCGCTTTGGCTGCAGTGGCTTCGGCTATTTTTTTTGCTTTAGCCTCTTCGTAAATTTTTTGCCTTTCAGCCAGGACTTTTTCCATCGATTTATTGACTGGTTTGGCTGCCGTTGCTTTATCGGTAGCGGCAGGTTTATTTGTTACTTTAGGCGCAATGGTGTTTTTACTGGAAACTCTGCTTACAGAAGCAACGCTGGCCCGTGCGACATGCATTTTTGTCACAAGGCCGTCTGAAGATAATGAAGTGCTGTCTAATCTTGCTGCCTCAGCCACATGTACCACCTCTCTCGTTACAGTATTTTTACCGCTTAATTGCTTGGGTTCTGGAAAAACCGACGGACTATCCCCCAAATTTTGAGTGTGTATCCATTCTTTTAGCGGAGAAGATGATTTGGAAGTGGTTTCAGAAGTTGAGGAGCCTTGACGAATATGGGTACGGCCAAGAGGAGCAAGTTTATGTGACATAATCAGCGTATTTCCTTGTATTGAATATCGTCCTTTCCTACCGCACAAGCGTGCAACAAAAAAGTTCGATTGAATAAAGAGGTAAGACGGATTCTGTCGTAACAGCAATTGCCTGTATAAAGGCCAAACTGAAGCTGGCCACTTTGAGAAACTCGGCAGCGTTTCCCCTTCTGCCGGTTTTCTGATTGGAAACGGTAATGGTGTTTAGACAGAACCCTTGGATGACTTTTATAGGCAATCTGTCCGCGTACCATGTATCCGGTTATTTTTGACGGAAATGTATCAGAGTCCCTTTTTAATTGATTAGTTCATCCAAAGTTAAGTTATTTTTGATTTTTATAGCAAAATAAAAATGGTTTTATCTTGTATTGTTTTCCTTTTTGGCGTGACAGAGTTAACCCCGCGAAGCCAAAAAGGAGCGAAATTCTAACACAATATGCCTTAAGCATTTCCCATTTAACTAAATTTACAAAATATACAAAATAAATATCTATAAATGTTTTTAACTTCATCGAAAAATAAATAAAATTCGATATTTTCAATATGTATTTTTACAACATAATTGCGCATTATATACCGATTATCTTAAAATACTACCGTTTATTTGCAAAATTTAGTATTTTATTATTGCTTTCACCATCTAAAATCCAATAAAAAAAGGCCGTCTGAAAAAATATTTCAGACGGCCTTTTTTTATTAAATGCGTTCTATTCAACAAACTTCGACCAACCAGCCGTGTTTGTCTTCTGTCAAACCGTATTGAATGTCGGTAATAGCCTTACGGATTGCGTAACCGCGCTCTTGGCTCTTCACTTCGATTTCTTCGCCATCAATCACGAAAGAAGTTACCGAAGAAATAACCGCAGCCGTACCGGTCAGAATCGCCTCTGCGCCATTTTCCACAGCTGCTTTCAGCTCATCAACGGTAAAGTTGCGTTCGGTAACGGTGTAGCCCAAATCTTTGGCAACAGTCAGCACGGAATCACGGGTAACGCCGTGCAGGAATTCGTCTGTCAACGGTTTGGTAATGATTTCATTGCCGTTAATCAGGATAAAGTTGGACGCGCCGGTTTCCTGAACATCGCCATTCGGGCAGAACAATACTTGGTTTGCACCGTACTCTGCTTTGGCTTTCAATACCCAAGGCATGGCGGAAGCGTAGTTGCCACCGCATTTCACGCGGCCCATGTGCGGGGCGCAACGGATGTGTTCTGTTTCCACCAAGATTTTAACGGGCGAACCGGCTTTGAAATAGTCACCGACAGGAGAAGCTAAAATGTACAGCAAGGCTGTTTCGGAAGGAGAACCGGCTTTGCCGATCACAGGGTCGGTACCGATCAAAGTCGGACGCAGGTACAACGCAGCTGGTGCATCAGGGATTTCCTCGGCGGAACGTTTGACCAATTCGATCAAAGCATTCAAATAAGCCTCTGTCTCAGGACGCGGCAGGTGCAGAATATCTGCGCTTTGCTGCATACGCGCAATGTTGGCGGTCGGGCGGAACATCACGATTTTGCCGTTTGCCTGACGGAATGCCTTCAAACCTTCAAAACATTCGCTGCCGTAATGCAAAGCATGTGCGCCGGGGGCGAGTGTCAGGTCTTTGGAAGATTGCCATTCTACCGGTTGCCATTTACCTTCACGATAAGCGATAACGGGCATTTCAGCGTGGAAAACGCTGCCAAATACGGCTGGGACTGGTCTGCTCATGATGATTGCCTTTCTTATTCTGATTTGTAAGATAATAATTAAAGACTGAACAATACGCCTTTCAATATGGGTTTGACAAGTACCCGTCAGCATTAAAGATACCCTTCCCATGCCGTCTGAAACATACCGTCCTATCCGAAATCCGGCAAATCGTTTAAACTGATACCATTTTTCAGACGGCCTGCACCAACCGCGGCCCACCCGGAGCAACCCATGAAACTCATCTATACCATCATCAAAATCCTGATTCTTCTTGTTTTCCTCCTGCTGGCCATCACCAATACCCACACCGTATCCTTCTTCTACCTGCCCGGCCAAAACGTCAATCTGCCACTGATTGTCGTGCTTTTCGGTGCCTTTATTATCGGCATCGTGTTCGGTATGTTTGCCCTCTTCGGCCGTCTGCTGACCCTGCGCAGCGAAAACAACCGCCTGCGTGCCGAAGTGAAAAAACATGCCCACCTTTCCGAAAAAGACCTAACCCCGGTCAAAACCGAAACACCGGCAACGACTTCCGAAGCCACTCCCAAAGCGTAACGCCACCAACCAATAAAGGAATACCATGGACAACGAATTGTGGGTCATCTTACTGCCCATCGTCCTCCTCCCCGTTTTCTTCGCTATGGGCTGGTTTGCCGCACGTGTCGATATGAAAACCGTCCTGAAGCAGGCCAAAAGCATACCAGCCGGCTTTTACAAAAGCCTTGACGCCCTCGTTGACCGCAACAGCGGCCGCGCCGCGCGCGAATTGGCAGAAGTCATCGACCAGCAGCCGCAGTCATATGACTTGAATCTGACCTTAGGCAAGCTCTACCGCCAACGCGGCGAAAACGACAAAGCCATCAATATGCACCGCGCCCTGCTCGATTCGCCCGACACCGTCAACGAAAAACGCGCGCGCGTGCTTTTTGAATTGGCACAAAACTACCAAAGCGCAGGCTTGGTGGACCGTGCCGAACAAATCTTCCTCGGTTTGCAGGAAGGCGATATGGCACGCGAAGCCCGCCAACACCTTTTGAGCATCTACCAACAAGACCGAGACTGGGAAAAAGCCATCGAAATGGCGCAACTCTTGAGCCATGACGAACAGACCTACCAGTTTGAAATCGCCCAGTTCTATTGCGAAATCGCCCAAGCCGCGCTGTTCAAGTCCAACTTCGATGCTGCCCGCTACAATATCGGCAAAGCACTCGAAGCCAACAAAAAATGTACGCGCGCTAACATCATCCTCGGCGATATCGAATACCGTCAGGGCAACTTCCCTGCCGCAGTGGAAGCGTATTCCGCCATCGAGCAGCAAAACCACGCCTATTTGAGCATGGTCGGCGAGAAGCTCTACGAAGCCTATGCCGCACAAGGCAAACAGGAAGAAGGCCTCAACCGCCTTATCGGCTATATGCAAACCTTCCCCGATCTTGACCTGATCAACGTCATCTACGAAAAGGCCCTGTTGCTCAAAGGCGAAACCGAAGCGGCGCAAATCGCTGTCGAACTCGTCCGCCAAAAACCTGATCTCAACGGCGTGTACCGCCTGCTTGGCTTGAAACTCAGCAGTATGAATCCGGAGTGGAAAGCCGATACCGATATGATTCGTTCCATTATCGGCCGCCAGCTGCAAAAAAGCGTTATGTACCGCTGCCGCAACTGCCACTTCAAATCCCAAGTCTTCTTCTGGCACTGCCCAGCCTGCAATAAATGGCAAACCTTTACGCCGAATAAAATCGAGATTTGATAAAGCGTTAAGCATTAAAAAAAGGCCGTCTGAAATCTTTTCAGACGGCCTTTTTATTACGAAGCAAAATATCAAAGCGGTTCAAAACACAGCCTTACACACCAGCAATATTTGCTCAACAACGCTGCTCTGCCCATGCCAACGCCGCTACAATCTGCTCCTCAATATCGGCATTAAATTCGCCGGTACGGTACGCATCGCGCAATTCTGCGCGACGGGTTTCATCTGCCGCAATTTGGTTTAACACCACTTGTGGAAACTCGTTAAACACAGGCCCGGCCTCTTCATGACCCATCAAAAACAGCGCAGGAATTTTTTGATTGGCGCGGACAATTTCCTGTTGGCGCGGATTATTAAAACGACTGCTGTCGTCAAAATCGTTGCGGGCAATATAGTTGACGCGGATATTGGGGTTCAACTCCGCTATTTTTTGAATAAACGGTACAAACACGCGGCAATCTGGGCAATATGGCGCAGCGGCAAGCAGCCAGTTTTGTGGACGGCTGATCTTTTCAATCGCCGCTACCGTTTGCGCCGACAGCTCGGTCGCCTGATAGAGTTGCTGCTGTTTCAATTTGTCTTCTTCGGTATCAAAATCCAAATATTCTGCATAAGTAGCCATGCTTTACTCCTGTTCTGTTGTATTGGTTTTACCTGCCACGCTGGTCAAAAGCGGCACAAGCAGATTGACGACGAGGTTTTCAAATAGCGGCTCATCAAGCGGCGATTCTTCCGAATGACCAAACACCAGCTTCACTTCGGTATATTCTTTCTGCGCTTTGTTCCTTTTATTGCCATTATTGCCATTAAAAACATCATGGGCTTTTCTCAAGGCAGCATCCCAATCCTCTTTCTTGTTGTATTCCTCTGCCGCGGCAAGGCTGGTTTTGGCAAAAAACGGCAAGGGGGTATTTTGTCCGATTCGAAAATATACCAACCATTCTTTCAAAAGCTCTCTCGCGGCCTCTTGCCCGATGGCGGCATAGGTTTCGGTCTGCCCCAAGCTGACCATATAGGTTTGTCGGTTTGCAACGGATTTAGGGGCGACGGCGCAAAAAATCAAATGCTCCAATAAACGGGCAATGCGGTTGGGCGCATTGTCTTTTTGATTTAGGAACACAATGCGGCCGCATTCGTAAAGATTGCGGATTCTTCATAAGGTTCAGACGGCCTTTTGTTACTGCATATCAGCTCGGCATCCACGTTTTTCGCAGATATCTGATACTGTTTCTGCCACAAACCGCCCAACTCACCCACCGGCATCAGGCTTTCGGCATTCAGCCGAATGGCCGTATCTTCAAAGTCTTCCCCTTTGCGTCGTGCATCCAAATAGGCATCGGCAATCCGACCCTCATGTTGCGGCTCAAACGGTTCGGCAGATTCCCATGCGCCGTCCAGATACGGCTGATCCCAGCTTAAATTTTTCTTCAGCCAAACTTTGACAGGGTTGCGCCAAAAACTGACGAGCTCGCCTTGATGAATGGTTTTGCCCGGCTCTTCCTGACTTAAAGCCTCAAGGAAAAACGGCTGCGCTTCCGCTTGCGGCTGGTTCAATGCATCGGCGTAATCTTGGCGCGTACTGAAGAGGCCGTCTGAAAGCGCGTCCTTTTGGAAATAACGGCGTGAGAACGCCTGCAAAGGATGATGTTTCACCCATTTCTCCGACAACTCGCGCCCGCTTTTCCCCGTCATGGCGGCAATGGTATCCAGCAGCTCGCTGATTAACGAGGACGGCGCGAACTCGGCATCATTGCGTATATCGCGGCCGATATAAGACAAATACAGCATTTCGCGTGCGCTGATTAAGGCTTCGAGGAAGAGATAACGGTCGTCGTCGCGGCGGGCGCGGTCGCCTTTTTTCGGATGTTTGACAATCAGGTCGAACACAGCCGCTTTGGTATTGCGTGGAAAATCGCCATCATTCAAACCCAGTAGGCAAACCATTTTAAACGGCAGGCTGCGCATCGGCACCATACTGCAAAAAGTAATGCCGCCACTCAAAAATCCGGCTTGGCTTTCGCTGTCCAAGAAGCGGCGGATATGGCGGATAACGGTTTTACACGGCAACAATCCGTCAAATTCGGCCAACTGCGCCTCTTCCTGCCATTTCGCCAAAGACTGCTCAAACTGCTGCTTGGCATATTGGTCGTCCGTATCCGGAGAAAACAGTTTCTCCAGCAATTCGTGGCAACGCTGCACCCAACTTTCCACATTGGCAGGCTCTTGCCATTGCGCCGCCATATCAGCCAAAGTACGGATAAATTCGGCAAAACCGCTGAACACGTCCAACTGGTTGACATTACTATGCCACGCGCTCACACCCTGCCACATACCGTTGCCGCCTTCAGGCAGCATCCAGCCCAAGGCCAAACGCTCTACCGCCTGCTGCCAAGTAAAGAGGTTGTCTTTGCCCTCGCGCATGGTTTGGTCCAAACCCCAATGCACATTCAATCCGGCAACAGTCTCATGCAGCAGCGGCACATCCTCCTCGCTCAAACCGAAGCGTTGCAGCACCAACCGGCTTTCCAGCAAAGGCAAAACCTTGTCCACTTCAAACCGGCTTTCCAGCAAGTCCAAAGTTTGCGCCAAAGCATACAGCAAGGGCTGACGGCGGCTGAGTTTCACATCCGAAATCGAATACGGCAAAGCCTGACTGCCTGCATGCTCCTGTCCAAAAACGGCTTCGATAAACGGACTGTACGGCTCGATGTTCGGTGTTAACACGGCAATATCGTGCGGTTGCCAATCGGGATTATTTTGCAACACCAGCGACAGCTCTTCTTTCAAAATCTGCAATTCGCGCAAAGGGCTGTGGGCCGCGACGATTTTGACCGAGCCGTCGTTCAGCAGCTTATCCGGCTCGACACACACTGAATTGCCATCCGCATCGTGAACCTGAACCAGAGCCTGTTGCGCGCCTGCTTCGCCTTCTTCTTGTTGATATAAGCGTTCAGACGGCATGATTAAGTTTTGGATATCGTTTTGCAGGCAATGCAATAAGGTATCGTCTTTTCCCTCTTCATAAACCTGAATATCCTGCTCGGTTTCCACTTCCGACAGAAAATCAAAGAAATCGCGCCCCTGCTTGCCCAAAGAAGCCAATAGCGGATGTCCTGCCTGCGACAAACCCGCCTCATCGCCCCTTTTCAAAATCTGCGCCTCGTCGATAACCTCGCCCCAATATTGGCTGCTCGGGTTGAGCGCAAACACAAACACATCGCAATGCTTGGAAATTTGGTACAGCAGTTGCAGATACATCGGCGCCATTGTCGAAATGCCGAATACGAACAACCTTTGCGGCAAGACCGATTTATCCAACTGCGCCAACAGTTTTTCCCACAAGGCCACACGGTGCGGCGCAGATTGGCTGCCATCGTCCAAATAGCGCCACAGCCGCGCCTGCCAATCCTCATCATCGCCCAAACCCAGCAGCTTCCCGGCCTGCCACGCATCAATCCAATCCGGGCGGTACACCAAATATTGGTCGAAAATATCCGCCATTTGTCCGGCAAGCTGATAATCTGCCGAGGCCGAACTGTGCAAATAACTTTCCAGCTTCAGGCGCACGTTTTCG
>QWCL01001187.1_pt1 | contig 14044 bp, 12 predicted proteins | sample 1972551 | NCBI WGS metagenome assembly QWCL01 (sample SAMN09866709, study PRJNA288562) | Human oral metagenome isolate term2_saliva, whole genome shotgun sequencing... | isolation source: mouth | host: Homo sapiens | place: USA: California
TAACCCATCAAGTGAATGTGATTGAACACCAATGTATGGGCAAGAACCAAACCTATTATCCAAAGGACACGTGGAAGAATGACGTTAAACATTTGTTTTCTACGTTTATAACTTTATTGTGGGTGGGATTTTCGTATGTGGAAATTCATCGCATCGTCAAGCATCATTGCAAACTGTCTGCCTTCTGTTGGAGTTGTTGTATCTCCGCTCGATAAGGCGTCACCACCACATTCACATCTCTCAAGTTCGCAAAGTCAGTACCGAGCACAATGTCCAAACGATAACTCTGACCATCTGATGAATTGCTCACTTTGTGCACTCTTCCCACAAAGATACCGGGAGGGAACACGGAAGAATAGCCCGATGTCTCAATCACACTTCCCTTTCGTGCCTTTGCATAGCGCGGTACATCGTCCAATTGCGCCATTCGCGTACTACCACCATCCCATTGCAAGTAACCAAAATAGTTCTTTCCGCGTACGCGACAAGAAATGCTAGATTTGGTGTGCGTCACAGGAATCACCAAAGCATAGTTCTCTCCCACCAAATAGACAATGCCGATGACACCACCACCACCCACAACACCCATTTCGGGTTTGATGCCGTCTTTTCGTCCACGGTTGATCACCAAATATCCATCGTGTCCACGGCGCACCCCATTGCTCACCACGCGTGCAGGAAGCAATTGGAAACCCGACAACTCTTGCATCACCTTTCTTTCTGTAAATGTCGTGTCGTGTGTCGCAGAATCCAAAGCAGCGCGCAACGCGGCATTTTCTTGTTGCAATTTCGTGTTCTCCGTGGTGAGAAGCGTGTTGATATCCCCCAATTTGAAATACGCTTCGAGTGCAGCATACGACTCATTCACTTTTGCCGCACTCTCATTGGCCGCAGTGTTCCACACACTCCCTTGGAAGTTGTTAAACCGAAAAAGGAATGTCAAACTAATCCCTTCGAGCAGAATGAAGAGAAAGAGATAATTATAGCGGCGAAGAAAGTCTAGAAGTATTTGCATCTGTTGGGGATATGATGGGCAAAAGCCCTGCCTACATAGGAGACAGGGCGAAAATTGCGTAGAAGATGCTGTAAAGATATGCAGTGCTTCCCATTTATCCACGTGTTATGACAACGAAGTGTTGTTTAGAAAGCGCTACACTATCCAGCAACAAGCCTATACGGCATTATCGTCTTATCGCATCAAGCAAGGGTATTCGTCGATGTTGGCGAGTGCTTTGCCGGTTCCTCTTGCCACGCAGAGGAGGGGCTCTTCTGCCACGTGGAAGGGGATGTTGATTTTGTTGCTCAAACGTTGTGCCAAACCGCGGAGAAGCGCGCCACCACCAGTGAGGTAGATGCCGTTTTTCCAAGCAGTGCGCAATTTCTTGATAGCATACAGGTACTTCCATTGGGAGAGCCGTGATGCGGTTCGGACCGTGCACCACATAGTCTTCGGGAGCTTCTGAAGGAGGCAGTTCTGCTAAAGCACTACCGACGTTAATTTTGATGCGTTCCGCCATACGTTCTGATACAGACACGTTGTGCTGACGGCTCATATATTCGCGAATGTCGGCAGTGAAATCGTCACCAGCCATCTTGATGGAATTGTTCGACACGATACCGCCCATAGAAATCACGGCAATTTCTGTCGTACCACCACCGATGTCCACCACCATGTTACCTTCTGGCGCGTTCACGTCCAGACCAATACCAATGGCAGCTGCCATAGGTTCAAAAATGAGGTAAACATCTCTACCGCCAGCGTGTTCTGCACTGTCGCGCACCGCACGGAGTTCCACTTCTGTGGAGCCCGAAGGTACACCAATCACCATGCGAATGCTGGGGGTGAAAAGATGACGTCCTGTGCGCACCATACTGATCAAACCACGCATCATTTGTTCGCAAGCATTAAAGTCTGCGATGACGCCATCGTGCAGCGGACGCACTACGCGAATCTTTTCGCTGGTCTTTTCATACATCAGTTTAGCGCGCTCGCCCACTGCGATTGTCTTCTCAGTGGTAGGGTCGAGAGCCACAACGGAAGGCTCGTTCACGGCAATCTCACCATCGGAGATAATGATGGTGTTTGCGGTGCCAAGGTCCATTGCCAACTCGCGCTTCATTGAAAAGAAGGAAGAAAAAAGTCCCATTGTCAAATTGTTGCATTATTCATTGCTCCGCTGCGGTTCACACCCCAAGGGAGCAGTGTGTAAGGATGAATCGAGATAAAGAAATCTCCTCGGGTTATTGCTTGCTAAACCACTCGTGGATGGCCGTGTCGTAGTGACTAGAAGTGGCAAAAGCGTTGGTGGCAAACTGTTGGCGTTGTTCCAAAGTCGTCTCAGCACCTTGTGTTTTCACAATGTCAAGCAAGGGTTGATAGTCAGCTTTCGACGAAACAATCACCACATCTTTATGGTTTTTCGCACCAGCGCGAATGAGCGAAATACCGCCGATGTCAATCTTTTCAATGATGTCCGCTGCAGAAGCACCCGATGCCACTGTCGCTTCAAAGGGATAAAGATCCACAATCACAAGATCTATTTCGGGAATTTCGTAGTGCGCCATTTGCTCACGATCGCTTTCCAAGTCGCGGCGACCAAGGATGCCACCAAACACTTTGGGGTGAAGCGTCTTCACACGGCCACCGAGAATGGACGGATAAGACGTCAAATCTTCCACTTGTTGGCAAGGAAGTCCAAGCGACACGATGAAGTCGTGCGTGCCACCGGTGGAGAGAAACTGAACATCTTCTTGGTGAAGGGCTTGGAGGAGAGTGTCGAGACCATCTTTGTGGAACACCGACACGAGAGCTGTTTTGATTTTGCGCGAAGTAGCCATAGCGTTATTCGAGGGATAATAATACGTGTGCACAAAATTACGACAAAGTTTTGGAATAGCGTTATAATTCTCTGTCTTACTGCGTCAATTTAGTCCTTTTTATTTCCACTTTTGCTATTAAACTGCCCGATTTGCCGTCTTTGCAACTCAGTTGCACGCGAATTTCTCTACCTTTGCAACATCAAATCATCACAACTCTCTGAATTATGGATCAGCATTGTCACTCTCATCACTCCGAAAATACCGCTGCATCGTCCTCTCACCAAGAGGAATGTGGCTGCCACGACCATTGCTGTTGCGATCATCAAGACGAACACAATCCTCTTCACGGTGAACATCACCAAGAGGAATGTGGCTGTCACGACCATTGCTGTTGCAATCATTGCGATGAACATCACCACGAAGAATCCGACAGCTGCGGTTGCGCCTGCGGATGTCACGCACAAAACGGTGACGACCATGCCCACGGAGCAGCGCGACAATGGGTGCTTTTTGCCATTGCTGCCACTGTGGCGCTCGTCATCTGGATACTCCAAATCTTGGTGGAGCATCATTCCCTCGTGTTTCCCCACAGTGAGTGGACGCGTTATGGTTATTTAGTGGCTTATCTCTTCGCTGCGCAAACCGTTTTCAAAGGTGCCTTCCGCGGACTCTGCAAAGGACAGATTTTCAATGAGTTCTTTTTGATGATTGTCGCCACATTCGGTGCTATCATCTTGGGAGATTATCCCGAAGCAGTGGGAGTTATGCTTTTCTATCTTTTGGGAGAAAACCTGCAAGGTCTAGCCGTAGGTCGCGCTCGCAAGAGCATTGCTTCGTTGGTGGCTTTGCGCCCCGACACCTGCACTGTGGTTGAGGAAACCTCTGGCGACACTCAACTACTTAATCCTCAGTTCGTAGCACTCGGCAGTTTGTTGCGCGTGGAGCGTGGTGCGCGCGTACCTCTAGATGGGGTGTTGTGCGAACCTCCTTCATCAATCACGGAAGGAAAACCCTACACCGCAGCACAATTCGACACTTCTGCCCTCACGGGAGAAAGCGTTGCTCGCCAAGTCTCCATAGGTCAGCGAATCATGTCGGGATATATTGTTCTCGATCGTCCCATTTATTTGCGCACCGACCGCACACTCGGTGAAGACGCCCTCTCGCGCATCCTCCAAATGGTGGAAGATGCCGCAGCCCGCAAAGCCCCTGCCGAACAGATGCTCACCAAAATTGCCCGAGTTTATACCCCTGTGGTGGTCGCACTGGCTGCTTTGCTCGTCATTCTGCCCCTTTTGGTGCAATGGTTGCTCCCCCTTTCCAACATTGTTTTGAGCGATTGGGTCTATCGCGCTCTCGTCTTCCTCGTGGCTTCTTGCCCTTGCGCCCTGGTGTTGAGCATCCCTTTGAGTTATTTTGCCGGTATCGGAAGAGCCTCTCAACGCGGCATCTTGTTTAAGGGAGGATTGCACCTCGATGCCGTGACGCATGTAGACACTGTGGTGTTCGACAAAACTGGCACACTCACCACCGGTGTGGTCACCGTGCAAGACGGCATGGACAGTGGTGCAGAAGGAGCGTTCTCCGTGACCAACGATAAGGCGCGCCCCACGTCTAAAACTGCAGTCGATACGCTTCGACAAATGGGCATCCACACCGTCATGTTGTCGGGAGATTATCCTGATGCAGTCAATGCACTAGGCGTCGAACTCGGTCTTGACGAATGGCATTCGCGTTTGCTGCCCCAAGACAAATTGCAGCACGTGGAGCGACTCATGAACGAGGGACGACACGTGGCTTTTGTCGGCGATGGCATCAACGATGCCCCGGTGTTAGCGCGCGCTCATGTGGGTTTTGCCATGGGGGCTGGTGGCACTGACGCTGCTGTGGAAACTGCAGATGTCGTACTGTCCACCGACGATCCTCTCCGCGTTGCCGATGCTATTCGCGTGGGTCGCAGCACTCGCCGTTTGGTGTGGGAAAATGTCGGCATGGCCATTGGCATCAAAACCATCGTTCTTCTCCTCTCCGCATTAGGCCTAGCGGGTATGTGGGCGGCGGTCTTTGCCGACACGGGTGTTGTGCTACTCTGCGTGCTCAATGTGCTGCGTCCGCGTAGATAGTCATATATTTTACTGTAAAACAAGCACTCGTTTCTACACAGACGAGTGCTTGTTTTATCCAAAACGACGTGTCGTTTTCTACAAAACAACGTGTCGTTTTTCATAAAGTGACGTGTTGTTTTTTTCAAACGACAGGTCACTTTTTTTGAAGTGAGTGCAAGGGGGGTGAGGAAGGACGAAAAACTGATTTGTGAAAATACCTATAATCTCCCTCTCTCGCGCGCACGCGTGTACACGCGAAGAACAGGAGTTTTTGTATTTTTGCTGTCACAAGTATCACACGATAATTTATAAAACCCTATGTCATAGAGCTTTATCTGTTGTTTTTGGTGCGTTTTAACATTTTCTTCCCTAAACCCGTGTGAAAACAGCGAAAAACACGTTTCATCTCTCCGATTTTTCCCCATATTCCACCGAATTTCCAGCAATTTTTCCTGCATTTTCTCCCGATTATCCTCCATTTTTCATTCGTTTTTCATCTGTTGTGTGACACTTGTGACAGCAAAAAAACAACATTGCGGTTTGGAATTCGCGCCTACGCGTGCGCGCGTGTAAATTCGCTCAAACCTCTTTCTTTGCTAATTGTTTGATTCTGTAATATACGCATTATATTTTATGGGGTGCTCAAAGAAAATAGTGCACTTTTCCGCGATTTTTTCACTCTTTGGCGTTATATCTCCCCATATACCAATAGGAGATGCTGCAAAACGCATTTTGCACCACCTCATCATTCATTTCCACTTTCACGGCGAAAGCCAATCTAATATACAAAACAGCTATGTTTCACCCCAGTAGCATTGAAGAAAAATTGGCTCACCGCGACATCCGTTCCACGGCGAGTCGCATCCTGGTGCTTCGCGCACTGATGACCACAGAGAGCGCGCTGTCGCTCTCAGACCTAGAAGCGGTGCTTCCCACCCTCGACAAGAGTACGATTTTTAGAACCCTCACCACTTTTGCGGCACATCATTTGGTGCACGTTGTGGAAGATGGTAGCGGTTTGGCGAAATATGCGCTCTGTGCCGACGATTGTCATTGTGGAGAAGACAAACACGATGAATTGAGCGACTTGCACACCCATTTTTATTGCGAGCGTTGTCAGCGCACCTTTTGTCTTCGTGGCGTTCCCGTGCCTGTGCCGGTGCTGCCGGAGGGTTTTTCGGTGCGCACAGTGGGCTTTGTGGTCAAAGGTGTTTGCGATAAATGCAGCGGTTTGCAGGGTTAATGTGTTGGAAATTCGCACAAAATGCTACTTTTATGCGCAAGGGAACAGAAAAATGTAAGTAAATTGAACAGAAAAACGCATATTTATTTTTGTGGTTCCGAATAAAAGTGTACTTTTGTGGGCGTAAAAATGGAAAATAGTCAGCAAATGGGCTTATTTCCTGGTAATTTGTAAAACGTTCAACCCCTTCATCAGATAAATCTTATCCTATGAGTTATCTTCTTCCCCTTCAAAACTATCGTCCGCTCCTCGATATGAGTGAAACGGAGCAAGGTATCAAGGTCATCAAAGAGTTTTTTGCCGACAACTTGTCCACTGCACTGCGTTTGCGTCGTGTCACAGCGCCGCTTTTTGTGTTGCGCGGTTTGGGTATTAACGATGATTTGAGTGGAACCGAGCGTGCGGTGAATTTTCCCATCAAAGATTTGGACGATGCGCGCGCAGAAGTGGTGCATTCTTTGGCGAAGTGGAAGCGTCTGACGCTAGCGGAATATAAAATTGCTGAAGGCTATGGCATTTACACCGATATGAATGCCATCCGTGCTGACGAAGAATTGGGAAATTTGCACAGTCTTTATGTGGATCAGTGGGATTGGGAGCGCGTGATTGCGCCAGAAAATCGCAATGTGGAATTTTTGAAACAGATTGTTCGCTCGATTTATGCAGCAATGCAGCGCACAGAATATCTGGTGTGTGAGCGTTTTCCACAACTCACTCCTCAATTGCCGGCGGAGATTTCCTTTATTCACGCTGAAACTTTGCGACAACGCTATCCCGATTTGACGGCGAAGGAGAGAGAAGATGTCATCACACGCGAACTTGGTGCGGTGTTTGTCATTGGTATTGGAGGAAAATTGGGTGACGGTGAGCCACACGATATGCGCGCTCCTGACTATGACGACTATTCTACGCTGTCAGACGAGGGGCTCCCTGGACTCAATGGCGACCTCTTGGTGTGGAATGCCGTGTTGGGTCGTTCGTTGGAACTTTCATCAATGGGTATCCGCGTAGACAAGGCGGCTTTGGAACGTCAACTCAAAGAGAGTGGTCACGAAGAGAGACGAACACTCTATTTCCACCAACGTCTTTTGGAGGGAACGCTTCCCCTGAGTGTGGGAGGTGGCATCGGGCAGAGCCGTTTGTGTATGTATTATTTGCAGAAAGCGCACATCGGTGAGATTCAAGCTTCGATTTGGCCTGAAGATATGCGCAAGAGCTGTAAGGAAATGGGGATTCCGCTTATTTAATAGTTACTCCCTTGTGGCTTAGAGAAATAGCGTATTGCTTTTTGGGAAAAATCTTGGAAATGCGTAGGCACGTTTGGAGGAGAGAAGGCACGCCGTGTTAGATGCCTTCTCCATTTTCGAAAGTGGTGCCGAGTGTGGTTTTGCTTTGCAGCATACGGCTATAAGGCGGCATAGCTTGCGTGCACCACACGTTGCCACCAATCACGCTGTCGTGACCAATGGTGATGCGTCCTAAGACAGTGGCGTTGCTGTATATCACCACATTGTCTTCGATGATGGGATGGCGAGGTACGTTCATCAGCGAACCGTCTTCGGCTTTGCGAAAACTTCTCGCACCGAGCGTGACGCCTTGATAGAGTCGCACATTGCGACCAATGATGCAGGTTTCGCCAATGACAACTCCCGTGCCGTGGTCGATGGCAAAGGCTTCGCCAATCTGTGCTCCAGGGTGAATGTCGATACCTGTCTGAGCGTGCGCTAGTTCGCTGATGATGCGCGGCAAAATGGGAACTTTGGCGCGGAGCAAGGCATTCGCCATACGATAGTGCAAAATGGCTTTCACCGAAGGGTAGCACAGAATGACTTCCGAAAAACGCGTAGAAGCGGGGTCGCCTTCAAAGATGGCTTCGACATCGAGCCCGATGAGACGGCGCAACTCGGGGATACATTCCATAAAAGCTGTGGTGATTTGGCGCGAACAACAGTCTTCTCCTGCTACTAAAAGAGCTTGGCGCACTTGTTCGAGGAGAATGCGCGAGAGTTTGGACAAACATTCCACCGTGGGACGCGAGGTGAAATAACCCGGAAAGACTAAATCGCGCAATAGCGACACGGCTTCTTCGAGTTGCGCAGGCACAATGCCGTCGGCTTCTCCCAAAGGGATGTGCGGATTGGGCTGCGCCAAGGCAACGGTGAGTTGAGCAATCTGTTCGGGATTGAGAAGAGGATGAAGAGTCATAGGCGAATGAAACAAAAACGAATCTAAATTTATGGCATACACAGGAGTTGTTTGCGCATAAACTTGTATATTTGCGGTGGGGGAGCCGTATTGCTGCAAAGTTACGCATTATTTTGTAGAAGTATAGTTTTCTCACCATCAAAACCCTCAACCATTTACAACACAAATTACTATGTCTAAAATAGCATCTTCAGCACTTTCCCTCGTGGGAAGTACTCCTTTGGTCGAAACTCAGCGCGTGGCTGCCGACTTGCAGCTCAAGGCTCGTGTGCTTGTCAAACTCGAATCGTTCAATCCTGCTGGTTCGGTGAAAGACCGTGCGGCGCTTGCTATGGTGGAAGCTGCCGAGCGTGAAGGAAAACTTGCACCTGGTGCAACTCTCGTGGAAGCTACGAGTGGCAACACGGGAGTGGGACTGGCTTTTGTGGCCGCTGTGAAAGGATATAAGGCTGTTATTGTGATGCCCGAGACGATGAGCATTGAGCGTCGTCGATTGGTCACTGCTTTTGGCGCAGAAGTGGTGCTCACTTCGGGTGCTGGTGGAATGAAAGAGGCTTTGGCGAAGGCTGAAGAAATCAGACAATCTCTCCCCAATGCCGTGACGCTGGGACAATTTGTGAATCCTGCCAATCCGCAAAAGCATTTCGACACTACGGGTGTGGAGATTTGGGAAGATACCGCAGGAGAAGTGGATGTTTTAGTAGCTGGAGTGGGCACTGGCGGTACGGTGAGCGGTACGGGTGCTTATCTGAAAACGCAAAAAGCGAGTGTTCGCGTAGTTGCGGTAGAACCTTCCGATTCGCCTGTGCTGAGTGGTGGACAACCAGGTGCGCACAAGATACAAGGCATCGGTGCGGGGTTTGTGCCCGAAACATATAACGCATCGGTGGTAGACGACATTGTGCAGGTGGAAAATGACGAAGCTTATGAAGCCGCTCGCTTGCTCGGTCGCAAGGAAGGCATACTTTGCGGGGTGTCTTCCGGGGCTGCCTTTGCTGCTGCCCTCCGTTTGGCTGCATTGTCAGAAAATGAGGGGAAAACGATTGTGGCTATTTTGCCTGATACGGGCGAGCGTTACCTTTCTACACCCTTGTTTGGAGAATAAATCATTGAGAAACGATGCTTATAGGATGGCTGTTGGCAAAACGTCTGTCTGATAAATAAGCGCATCGTATCTTTGATACCCCTTTATAAAACCCCATTTCCTCACCAGGAAGTGGGGGTATTTTGTGCGTGATGAGTGAGATTTGGGTCTAAAACACGGTTAGAATGTGCAAAATATCCGATAAACCAGAGAGTATTTTGGTCGAGATAGGGGCTATTCCCTCGAAAATGATTAACTTTGCGTGGCAACATCATTTCAAACGATGCGACAAACCATTATGATTTTCCGAAACCCTTGGGCTCGATTCGTGGGGATACTCATTCTATTTTTGATAATGGGATGGGGTAGTGGTGCGTGCGTGGCAAGTGCTGCGACAAAACGTCCCTTCGTATTGGTCATTGATGCAGGACACGGCGGAAAAGACGCCGGTGCTGTGGGACAACTTACGAAAGAAAAAGACATCAATCTCAACGTTGCACTCGCACTAGGACGATTGGTGGAGAAAAATTGTCCCGATGTTAAAGTGATTTACACGCGCAAAACCGATGTTTTTGTTACGCTGCAGGGACGTGCAGAGATAGCCAACCGCAACAAGGCTAATCTTTTCATCTCTGTGCACACCAACTCCTCGCCCGTGGGAAAAACGGCACCGATGGGAGCTGAAACTTACACCCTGGGTATGCACCGCGCTGCAGATAATCTCGAAGTAGCAAAGCGAGAGAATAGTGTGATTACCCAAGAAAATAATTACAAACAGACTTATCACAACTTCGATCCACGTAAGTCGGAGAGCTACATCATCTTCGAATTTTTGCAAGATCGCAATATGCAGCAGAGTGTAGACCTTGCGCGCGCCATCCAACGCAATTATACTTCGTCGGGACGCAAAAACAAAGGCGTGCATCAAGCGGGTTTTCTGGTGCTGCGTGCCACCTCAATGCCGTCTGTGCTCACTGAATTAGGCTTCATTTCCAATGCAGAAGAAGAAAAATTCCTGCATTCTCAAGAAGGTGTGGCAACTTTGGCGCGTGCCATTTTTGAAGGTTTTAAATCCTATCGTCAGAAACACTATGCGCAAGACGTAGCACCAACTGAAAATGGTAATGATGAGGGAGAAAATCAAACTTTAGTGGCAGAAAATGAGCCGAATTCCGATGCACCTTCGCCTTTGGATAAGGTACGCGATGCTGTGAGTGTGCCACAACCTGTGGATGTTTCCACGCTAAAAGCCGAAATGGTGCCCGTGACAACGCGCCCTTTTGGACAACCGGCAGCACCGGTGCAGAAAGTGTCTGGAGAAATCAACAAAGTTATTTCTCAACCAGAGCTTCCTCCTGTGCCTGCCGTGGTTAATAATGTTGCATCTTCAACAACTCCAGTGGTTGCTAAAGAAGTCGCAGCTGCTGCTCCAATAGGTAATAATGTAGCATCTACTCCAGTAGTTACGAAAGATGTCGTTACTAATCGTCCAACCACTACTGTTGTCGCTCAGCAAGACTCTCTGGTTCCCGTGATTCCTGTGGTTGCAGCTGTTCAACCTGTGACAACAACCTCACCAGCAGTAGCCGAGAATAAGGTGGTTCAACCCGATAATAAATCTTCTCAACTCGAGATTAAAACTCAAACTGCGCCTCAAGACAACAAGACTTCGCAAACGAAGGCGCAAACAAAAGCGCCCGCAAAGACGCAAGACAACACAAAGACGCAGGATACTAAAAAGACACAAGACACCACAAAGAAAATAGAGAAAAAAACTAACGAACGTCCGATATTTAAGTTGCAACTCTTCACCATCGACCACGCCTTGCGCAGCGATGATAGGCATTTCAAGGGACTTTCTCCCGTGGAATACTATGAAGAAGGCGGACGCTACAAATATACTTATGGTGCAACGGCAAATTATGAAGACGCAAAACGCTTGCAGAAAGACATCATCGACAAATTTCCTGAAGCATTTGTTGTAGCGTTTCTCAATCAGCAGCGCATCGAATTGGCCGAAGCCATAAAACTTGCCAAGGTTGCGACCAAAGGTAAAAATGAATAGCCACATCATGTTCAAAATCACTCGTGAAATTAAAATAGCCCTCACAGCAGTTGCCGCAGGCGTCTTGCTTTTTGTGGGCATCAACTTCCTGAAAGGCATCAATGTCTTTGAGTCGAGCAATTCCTACTACGTCAAGTTCAAAGATATCAAAGGACTCACCGTTTCAAATGCCGTCTATGCCAACGGTTATCCTGTGGGAATTGTGCGCGAAATCAACTATAATTATAGCGACAACAATGGTGTTGTGGTGCGCATCGAACTAGACAAAAATATGTCAGTTCCTCGAGGAACGACTGCCGAATTAGAAGTTGCAATGATGGGAGGAGTGACAATGAATCTTCTTCTTGGTCAAAATCCTACTGCCGTGTTGACCCCATTCGACACCCTCACTGGCGGAGTGCACCAAGGTGCCATGGAACAAGCAAGTGCGATGATGCCGCAAGTGCAACAGATGATACCTAAAATAGATAGCATTCTCACCAACATCAACCGCTTGACGGCTTCTGCCGAACTTCAGCAAACGCTCAGCAATACAGCCGTTATCACCGCGCAACTCAAACAAACCACGGCTCGACTTGATGGACTTATGTCAAAGGATGTTCCTGTGATGATGGCTCATCTCAATCGCACTGCTGGAAATGCCGCCACTTTTAGTGATAATTTGGCGAAAACAGACCTCAATGGTACTGTGCACAATGTGAATGGAACGATAGCAGATATGCGTCAGATGACTGGACAACTCACTTCTTTGGTGAGCGATTTGCAGCATAAACTCAACTCCAAGGACAACAGTATGGGCGCGCTTCTCAACGACAAAACTCTTTTCGAAAACCTCAGAAACACTGCCGCTAATGCAGACTCTTTGGTGAAAGACGTGAAAAAGAATCCCAAACGCTACGTGCATTTCTCCATCTTCGGAAAGAAATAGAAATAGGTAACGACTATCTTGCGCATATGAACGAGCAAAATTCAAATGCGCAAAATAGTTTTTGAACACACTAATAGAACGACCTCCACATCAAACTCTCGATTTGACGTGGAGGTCGTTCTATTTATCTGCTAGATAATCCCAAACAGGTGATTAGACCATTACAGTGCTGCTCATTATGGAGAAAATCATTTCTCGAAATTCAACTGTTCGATGAAATGTGCAATGAAATCTACAGTCGTGTCAATGCCCAAGAGAGAAGAGTTGACACAAAGATCGTAAGTATCGGCTGCTCCCCACGTGCCCGAAGAATAGAAGTTATAGTAAGTGGCGCGCTCCTCGTCAGCTTCCTCAATGATGCTCTGCGCAGCTTTGGGTAAAACGTTGCGGCGTTGCGCTATGCGACGAATGCGGTCGTCGAGGTTCGCCGTGATGAAGATATTCACGTGACGTGGGTGTTCGCGAAGAATATAATCAGCCACGCGTCCGATGAAAACGCACGAACGTTCCGAAGCAATGCGCTGAATCACACGACTTTGGATGATAAACAAATTCTCCTCCGACAATTGATTCTCATAGAAATCACCACCGCTGCCAAAGAAAGGTTGCACCACGTGAAAGATGCTACGGAAAAAGCCTTTTTTCTCGTCACTGCGCTCAAACAAACCTTGTCGCAAACCACTTTCTTGTGCAGCTAGCGACAGAATTTCCTTATCGTAATAAGCAATACCAAAACGTTCAGCAAGACGTTTTCCAATTTCGCGGCCACCGCTACCCAGCTGGCGACCAATGTTGATGACAAAGGGAGAAGACATAATAGACACAGGACTATGAAGTTGTATAATATATTCAGAAATCGAGGGACTTTCCGCAGCAAATCGTCACTATTGCATAAACCCGCTGTGAGCAAACCAGTTGCGACGCATACTTATCCTAAATCGGTCGTTAGAACCTAAACGGTCTAATGACCGAGTGGGGTTTAATCAGCAATCAACCATTACTGCACCGTTACGAGAGAAAAGTCCTAATCCTCAAGCGCACTTTTTTGTCGCAATTTGCGTATTTGCGCCACTAGCATCACCGCAGAGATGAGCGCAGCCACACCATCCGCAGCCGGCAGGGAATACCACACCCCATCAATGGCCTGTGCACCAGGGAGCAATGAAGGCAACAAGTGGGGAAGAGTGAGAATCAAAGGAATGAGAAAAATCAGTTGTCGGGTGAGCGAGAGGAAAATACTCTTACTGGGAGAACCAATGCTTTGGAAAAAGGCAGACGACACAATTTGCATACCAATCACCGGCCAAAATATACTCACCACGCGCAATCCATGTTCGCCTGCCTCGGCTAGTGCAGGAGCATCTTTCACAAACAAGCCCACCAATGCACCCGGAAAGAGATGACTCGCCGCAAAACTCAGTGTCGTCACCACGGTTGCCGCAAGAAGTGTATATTTCACCACACTTTCCAGACGATGAAACTTCTGCGCACCATAGTTATACCCCGCAATCGGCAGCATACCTTGGTCGAGTCCCATCACCACAAAAGCCATAAACATCGCCAGTCGGTTCACTATGCCATAAGCTCCCACCGC
>QWCL01000683.1_pt1 | contig 13898 bp, 10 predicted proteins | sample 1972551 | NCBI WGS metagenome assembly QWCL01 (sample SAMN09866709, study PRJNA288562) | Human oral metagenome isolate term2_saliva, whole genome shotgun sequencing... | isolation source: mouth | host: Homo sapiens | place: USA: California
TTCTGCTTATAGAAAACGATAGGAGTAACCCAAAAGAAAGAATAGAACAATAGAAATTTAATCCATTTATAATAGCAACGAAAGAGCAAAACAATGATATTCAGGACACCAGCTACCACATTTTATAACCTACTTAACCATCGATTAATGGTAAGAAGGTCACTTTTCATGCTCTTTATTCTCATGGTTTGCACGATAACAAAAGCGCAAATGCTTTTCTCTGAGAACCTAACGATGAATATAGATAGCACAAAGACTATACAAGGTTCATTGCAACCAGACCTCGATTTCAAAACAGAAAAGGAGAATGTACTAACAGTTAAGAACACAGCTAACCTCAATGTGCTAATTAAAAAGAGCCATATCATCAACTTTATCAACAAGTTAGAAGTCTCTACTTACGGGCGAAAAGTCACCGTAAGTGGGGGTTATGTGCACATGGAATACCGCTACTTACTGGATCAAGCCTTTGAAGTTTATCCCTATGCAGAGTCACAATGGGCGGGAAGTAGAGGCATGACGTTCAAACTTTCGTCAGGAATCCAGTCACGCTATCGGTTTATTCATTCCGACCATTGCCTGTTGTTTGCTGCTGTTGGCCTCTTTTATGAGTTCGAAAAGTGGCAATATCCCGACCCTCCTGCAGGCATAAGTGCCAACGCTTACAGCCGAAGCATCAAGAGTCATCTTTCATTTAGCTTCAGACATACTATCAATGAACATTGGGATTTGACGACAACCATAATCCATCAAGCTAAGCCTGACAGCTATTTCAAAAGCACTCGATTCGGTGGAGCCGTTGATTTAGCCTACCATATCACACCACATATAGGTCTCAGAGGAAGCTATCGACTCATCTATGACACAGCTCCCATCGTACCTGTACGCAAAGATTATACGAATGTTGATGCGGGAATAGACATCAACTTCTAAGCGAAAAGAAGAAGGAAGAATTAAAAAGGAAGAGAGAAATCAATAAAAAGGAAGAATAATATGCGTTTAGCTTTCTACTAAACGCTCTATTTCTTCCGCGGCATTACATAGTTCTTGATACCATTCTTCACCGAATTTGCGAATCAATGGGCCTTTCAAAAACTTATAAACAGGCAGATTCAACGCCTCACCTTTCGTCACTGCATCTTTACAAATGGCCCATTTATGGTAGTTTATGCCTACAAGTCCATGCCCAAACTCCTTTGCTCTAATGGGATAAAGGGCACAAGAAATGGGCTTAACAAAATGAGTTCTCCCTACGCGATAAGCGCGTTCGAGGGCACAAAGGCAACAATCTTTCTCATAACATGTAAAGACACAGTCCTTTCCCCCAACGATACTTGTCACTAAATCGCCTTCAACATCAGTATAAGCCACGCCTTGTTTGTCGACAATGGCTTGCGCAGAAGCACTCATATCACCCCAAACAGCATCCAAAGCATCCTCTATCCGTCCTATCTCTTCAAGCGAAACAGGTGCCCCTGCATCCCCTTCCACACAACAAACTCCCTTGCATTGTTCTAAATCGCAACAGAATTTCTCGGTAATTATATCGGGAGAAACCAACACGTTTCCCACTTGAATAATATGTAAATCCTCTTTATTCATAATGTTGTTTGCAGTAAATGCCAGCCTCTGGCATTAGTAAAGATGCCCCAAAATGACATTCAAAATATGATAAAAGAACGATAACCCTCCACTCCTTTCCCTTTAAGGACAGTCTGAGGAGAGTATCTTACCAGTCTATTTCCTTTTCCCCAGTTTTCTTTAAATAGGCATTACACTGAGAAAACTGATGGTTTCCAAACCATCCTCCGCGGTTCGCTGAGAGCGGAGATGGGTGTACTGATTCTAAAATTAGATGGCGACGAGCGTCTATTAAGTATTTCTTACTGCGTGCAAATCCACCCCATAACATAAAAACAAGCCCCTCTCGGTTGTCACTTAAGGCTTTAATTGCAGCATCAGTAAACGTTGACCAACCGAGCCGTTGATGACTGTTGGCCTCATGGGCACGCACAGTTAGTGTGGCATTCAGCAACAAAACTCCCTGTTTAGCCCAACGAGTGAGATCTCCATTCATGGGGATTGGTTTGCCTAAATCTTGCTGAATCTCCTTGAAAATATTAACAAGTGAAGGAGGAATCATTACCCCTTCGGGCACAGAGAAACTCAAACCCATGGCTTGTCCCTGCTCATGATAAGGGTCTTGCCCTATGATTACCACCTTCACTTGATGGAAAGGGCAAAGGTTGAAGGCATTAAAAACCAAATTCCCAGGAGGGAAACATGTTGCATGTTGATATTCCTCATGCACTCGTTTGGACAATTCCACAAAATAAGGCTTGTCAAATTCCGACCCAAGATAAGGCTTCCAACTTTCTTCAATCTTTACCATCACGCATTATTTATTGTCTGAAATCAAACATTCTCCAGTCATATCATCAGGTTGTTCAAGTCCCATGATGTGTAGAATTGACGGAGCAACATCTGCCAATCGGCCATTCTTTACCGTCGCAGAGTTATTGTTTGTGACGTAGATAAAAGGCACTGGATTGAGTGAATGGGCTGTGTTTGGCGTGCCATCTTCATTGATTGCATTATCTGCATTGCCGTGATCGGCGATAATAATCACCTCATAATCGCTTGCTTTTGCAGCCTCAACAACGTCTCTTACGCATCCATCGATAGCCCAAACTGCCTTTGCTATGGCGTTATAAATACCCGTATGACCTACCATATCACCATTGGCAAAGTTAACAACAATAAAGTCGTAGAGGTTCTCTTTGATTGCACCTACAAGCTTATCTTTAACTTCAAACGCACTCATCTCAGGCTTTAAGTCGTATGTTGCCACCTTAGGAGAAGCGACAAGTATGCGATCTTCGCCTTCAAACGGAGCCTCACGACCACCATTAAAGAAGAAGGTTACGTGGGCATACTTTTCAGTTTCCGCTGTATGTAGCTGCTTTTTACCAAGTCGAGAGAGGTATTCTCCAAGCGTATCCTTTACGTTTTCCTTAGGGAAAAGCACTTTAACGTCCTTGAAATTTGGGTCATAAGGCGTCATACAATAATAGTGAAGATCCTTCACTGTAGCCATTCCTTCCTCTGGCATATCCTGCTGAGTGAGCACCTCTGTGAGTTCTTTCGCGCGGTCGTTACGATAGTTAATGAAGATAACTACATCGCCTTCTTCGATAACTCCGTTTACTTTGCTGTTGTTGATTGGCTTGATAAACTCGTCGGTTACGCCTTCATCATAACTTTCTTGCATTGCCTTCACCATGTCATCAGCCTGCTTTCCTTCGCCCTTTACAAGCAAATCATAGGCCTCTTTCACACGATTCCATCGCTTATCGCGGTCCATTGCATAGAATCTTCCAACAATACTTGCGATGTGAGCACCATTGTTTTGGCAGCAGTTTTGAACCTCTTCTATAAAGCCTTTACCACTCTTTGGGTCGGTATCTCGGCCGTCCATAAAGCAATGAACATATACATCTTTGAGTCCGTATTCCTTGCCAATTTCAATCAATTTGAATAGATGTGCGAGCGAAGAGTGTACACCTCCCGTCGAAGTTAGACCCATCAGGTGAAGTTTTTTGCCCGACTTCTGCGCATAAGAATAAGCTTCTACGATGCCAGGATTCTTCAAAATGTCTCCTGTTTCGCATGCTTTGTTGATCTTAACCAAGTCTTGATAGACGATTCTTCCAGCGCCAATATTGAGGTGTCCTACCTCAGAATTGCCCATCTGTCCAGCGGGAAGACCTACGTCTTCGCCTGAAGTTAGAAGTTGAGCATGCGGAGATACTGCATTCAAATAATCCAAATAAGGAGTTGGTGTGTTATAAATCACATCACCTTTACCATGTTTACCGATTCCCCATCCATCGAGAATCATCAATAAAGCTTTCTTTGCCATAATCTATAATAACTTAAATTTTTGTTTCCTGTACGCTGCAAAGTTACTGCAAACGAGTGAGATTACAAAACAGAATCTATCGTTTTTTTCATTAATTCCACCTCATTGATAGCTGGTTAGACTGAACACGTAACGCAGAATAACGCCATACATCCCATTATTGCAGTTTACTTACGTATAAACAACCTCAAAAGGCGTGCCAAACTACCTAAAAACAGATACTAAAAAAGGTATTTTATCAAGTAAAGTGCCTCACTTTACATCCTAAAATGCATCATTTCACACGACAATCTGCGTCATTTCATACGGTAAAATACGGCAGATTACGCGATACCCGGTCTTACCTTATTTTTCGGTTAATTATCAACAAAGCCACTCTCACAATTGGTTCACCACGCAACTCGGTACGAGTTGTGTTTTTGATAGCCCGGGGTTGGCGAGGAACGAGCCTACCCCGGGTCAACATTCGCAAGGAGATTCAACGCCATAGGTGTTGAGCTTTTTCTGAGAGGGCATGGTTATAACGAGGAGATTTATGGCGGATTACGCTTAGAAAGCGTAACACCTACGGCGTTGAAACGTTTATTTAATAATACAATTAATGCCAACATCCGAATAAATAAATAGCAAAATGTGCCAAGATTTCAATAAGAACGTCAAATCTGATGAATGTTCTCACAACGCAACGCCGTGGGTATGGTGTCGGTATTCCAATGAATGTATTTGGCATTATAAATGCGCTAATCGCGCAACTCGGTACGAGTTGTTCTTTTGATAGCCCGGGGTTGGCGAGGGACGAGCCTACCCCGGGTAAACGTTCGCAAGGAGATTCAACGCCATAGGTGTTGAGCTTTTTCTGAGAATGCATGGTTATAGCGAGGAGATTTATGGCGGATTACGTAAAAAAGCACAACACCTACGGCGTTGTTCCACACAAACCATACGTTAACCCAGGGTAGCCTACACTATCGTTTGGCAACCCTGGGCTATCAAAAGCGCAACACCTACGGCGTTGAAACGTCCTTTTAATAATACAATTAATGCCAACATCCGAATAAATAAATAGCAAAATGTGCCAAGATTCAAATGGAATTAGCCAGCATTATGATTTAATTCAACTTTTATTTTGCTTTCATTATCACCTCGGCGGCATACTCTCCCATAGCTCGATAGCCTTCAGGATTAGGATGCAACCAGTCACTTTGCCATTGTTTTTGCAATCGTTCAGGCTCATTAGGGTCACGAAGTAGTTCGTCAAAATCAAGGATTCCATCAACCTTTTCGCGTTGACTTCTTATCCATTGGTTAAGCTTTTGGCGCATTGCTTCATGCGAAACAGAGTAGTATCCGGCACCTTTGAATGGCGAAATTGTACTGAGAAAGACGCGGAAATTACGCTCTTTGGCCTTCCGAATCATCTCTTCATACGACTGAATCAAGTCATTTGTCACCGCCTCTACCTTGTTATTGGGCGTTGCTCCAATGTCGTTCACGCCTTCAAAGATAACGACTATGCGCACACCACGCTGCAAAAGGATGTCGTGATCGAAGCGTTTTCGCGCCATAAAGCCAAAGCCTCCCGTCAAGGTTACACGGTTATTACCAATTCCAAGGTTTAGAATTCCAACATCAGTAACCCCATGTTTCTTCTGCAAAGACTCCGAAAGGATGTCTGGCCAGCGGTTTTGTGCATTGTTGGTAGAGTTCTTTCCGTCGGTGATTGAATTTCCAATGATGGCTATACTCTTAGCCGTGAGGTCGAAAACATCAATTGCTGAGATATTAAACCAATGGTCTTCGCGAAATGCTTTGTCAAAACTTGTCTTCGGTGTAGACACACCTCGCAAGATATAAGAAGTCGTTCGAGAACCCATGTGCACTGTAGGAACGCGAGGAGCCTTATCATAATTAATGGTGATAGCAAGTCTTTCAAGTGGTTGAAGATCGAAAGTTAGCGCATCACTAAAACGCGATTTACCAGCAGGAATGACGGTGTTGTAATTGCCATTAAACTTGAGATACTTAGCCGAAGAAGGCTCTATGGCGCAACTATCGGTAGCATGTGCAATGTAAACAGACCGAATTATGAGCGGTTCTCGGGAGAGTTCGTTGCTGAGTTCAAGTCGAAGCTGCTTGCCACCAATAGATACTTTCACAATCTGTCGCACCGAACGTCCCGACATATTGTTGTTATAGGGCATGAAACTCCGCACAACAGGCTGTTGCGCTGTAGCCCAAGTACCCACCCAATGATTACCCGTCACAGCACCTTCTATTTGAGCATGTGTCGTAACAGCTATGAAAAACAAAATTAATCCTACGAATCTTTTCATCTTTTTACCTTGTTGTTATCAGCCTACAAAAGTAACATAATTTTTTAATTCGTATGTGATTATCATAGATTTATAGTCAGATTTAAGGCATACTTAACAGAAAAGGGACTGGCAAATGCCAGTCCCCACGTGAGAGAGAAATTACAAAGTCCTCGCACGGACATTGTTTTTCTAATATTGAGGGTGTCTTTTCACGACATCATGCAACAGGTTTTATTGTCCACCGGCCCACCAAACATTGTTTGTGTAGATATACATTCCGGCATCATTACCCGTGCCAAAGGCCTTAGCTACATTCGGATTAGACTTCACATCGCTATCACCATAAGGCAAACATAGTGGCCAACGATTAGCGCCTCCAGCCGTATTGTTAGGGTTAGTCATTGCAACTGGGTAACTGCCATCAATGAAACGACAACGCCGAATGTCTGCATAAGTTTCCAATTGTTCGTCACGTGTCTGGGCAATATACTTCTGAATGAGAATCTCTTTCAACGGATTTGCAGTATAACGAGCCTGAATTGCAGTCAGATAGTCACTGATTTGAGTTGCAGAAATGGTTTGCTCGATAACACTTCCCCCAGCAGCAAAGAAGTCTTTTACAGACGCTTCGACCCCTGCTTTGAAGTTATCTTCAGCGTTTTCTCCTAAGCGTGCCTTTGCTTCTGCCATGACAAAGTTGAGTTCAGAAAGGCTCATCAAGTGCAAAGATGCAGCACCATTCTCCAAATAAGCAGGCCAATTGACGTATTCTGACTCTGCAGCTAAGGCGTCATCTCCTGGATTTGCCACAACATTCTTTCCCCATTTGTTATAGTTATAGATAGGTTCACGGGGGTCATTACGTTCAGTTAACAACTTCTCTACAGTTGAAGAGCAACCCGTATACTCACGACTTTGTGCATAAGCAAACCAAGAGTTGTCGGCTGTTTGACCGTTGAAGACAGACATTTCGCAACCAGTAAAACCGCCATCTAAGGCAGCTTGGCCTTCGGAAACCACCTTTTGGAGTTGAGCATTGGTTTTGTTCACCCCATAGGTGCGCAGCAAATAGCGTGCTTTTAGTGCGTGAGCAAGTGCTGACCACTTAGCCGCCTTGCCGCCATAGATGATATCATTTGAGCTAAAGTCATCCGTTCCGCGTGCAAAATTGATTTGAGCGCTGTCGAGAAGTTCAAAGACACGGTCGTAAATCACCTTCTGTTTATCAATCTGTGGGTTAGCCTTTACAAAGCATTCCTTATAGGGAACGTCTCCATGAAGGTCTGTAAGAGTGGCCCAATTTACGGCTTCCAATGTTTGCGTTACACCCAAAAGATTATATTGTTTGGCATTAACCCCACCCTCTTGACACTTGTTTCGCATTAATTGTAGATTGTGAAGATTGAGGTAAGTGCTATTCCACTGGTTATCAAATACCGAACTTCCCGCCACTTCTGAAGTGTTTCGGTGTTCTACCATGCGTAATTGATTGTTGCCAGTACCAAAGAGTTGCTCAGTATAGGAGCTCACATACCAGGCATAATTGCCACAAAGTGTGCTATAGATAGTAGAGACTTCAGCTTCCGTTAGTTGGAGTTTGGCATTGATATTGATACCAGGATGCGCTTCGTCTTTATTGATACGATCCATCATGTCTTCCGAACAAGAAGCCAACATCATAGTAGCGAGAGCCGCACTAAATATATATTTCATTTTCATAATCAATTCTCTTTACGTTAATATCATGTTAATTGGCCCTTAGAATGCAATCTTAAAGCCGCCACCGAAACTTGAACTATTCGGTATTGAGTAACGTTCGAAGTAGCCACTCATATTGCCATTACCTTGTGAACTCTCTGGATCGAGGCCGGGAAGTTTAGCCCAAAGCAAGATGTTGCGAGCGAAACCATAGACTGAAAGATTAATACCGGCAAACTTAGGGAACTGATAACTCAACGTCACATCGCGCAGTTTAAGGAAACTTGTGTCAAAGATTCCAGCCTCAGTCACATCATTGTAAGCCATATAATACTGCTGTTTGCTCACTTGAACCGTATTCTTCTGACCAGTAGCCTCATTGATTCCCTCAGCAACCATAGTTCCTTCGTGATATGGAAGCGATGCTTTGGAAGCACCAAAGTAATTCATTGTGAGCAGAGTTCCATTGTACATGCATCCTCCTTTCTGCCAATCCATCGTTGCAGAGAGTGAGAGTTGCTTATAATGTGCACGTAGATTGAAGCCCATATTAAAGTCAGGAGTACACTCACCAAGATTCACACTGGCTGCTGTTCCCTGTGGAAGACCATTGGCATTCAATAGTAATTGTCCGTCTTCTGTACGCTTAAAAGCTTTACCATAGATGTTAGGATAGGTGTAACCTGCCTGTGCACGCACCTGAGGTTCAACGAAACCACCGAGCATAATGCTTTCAACACCATCGGCAAGTTTCTTTACCTTGTTGGTAATCTTTGTGAAGTTTACTCCCAAGTCAAGTCCATAATTAGCATGATCTATTACAGAAGCATTCACAGAAAGCTCGTGAGAGAGCGTTGTCATCTGTCCCGCATTCGTGCGAAGTGCCTGATAACCTGTCGTTCCTGCTGTTGGAACATCGAATATTTGGTTTCTAACATCCTGATAACTCAAGGTATATTCAACCCTAACTCGATTCTTAAAGAGTCCTAAGTCAATACCCGTTTCCCAGTTAGATGTATTCTGTGGCTTAAGGTTTTCATCGAACTTCACATAGTAAGGAGCGTAACCTTTCGCACCGCCGAGAGGGTAACTGATAGGTGTGTAGACATACATTCCACCAGTATATGAAGGAACATACATATAGTTATTATAGAACTGACCAGCTTGACCAACTTGCGCATAAGACAAACGGAGCTTTCCATAAGAGAGCACATGATTCTCTTTTAAAGCTGGAAGTTCTGTAAAGATCCAACCTAATGACACAGAAGGATAGAAGAATGAACGATTACCACGTGGCATTGTGGATACAACGTCGTTACGACCTGTTACAGTTAAGAACAACATATCCATCCAAGAGAGAGACATTTGGCCAAAAACTCCGACGGTACGCTCCTGTATATGGTAGTCAGAATGAGCGTCCATAGACGATGTATTGCCTATCGTTGGCTGACCATAAAAGGCTAATCCCGTGCCATCATAATCCCACTTGCGACGATATTGATGGTTAAATTCATTACCAAGTACAAAGCCAAAGTCCCACTCTTCGTTAGCTCCCCACTTGGCAGTAAAGTTTGCTGTGAGCAAGTTATTAAAGATATTATTTTGCGTACCAATGTTTTCCACCTCGCCTTTTGTGTTCTTTGCAGAGCCAACTTCAGCGATTTCAGAATTATTAGAGGTATACATGTCGATACCAGCTTGCTCGCGGAAGACAATCTTATAATTCTTTCCCCAGTTCAATTTCGGGCTAAATTCGGCATAAGCATTACCAAACACGCGGTTCGTATGCTGTGAATATTCGTCATTATCAGCCCACCAATAGGGGTTATTAAAGTTTGTTGCACGGAAAAGTATTTGCGAAGTAGGGTCTCCGGGCTTATGATAGGGCGTGCCTTTAAGGTCATATTCTGCTGGAGCGGAATACACTACATTAACTATTCCGCTATTCGCGCCGGGGGCAGACTTAATCTTTACCGAGCTGTAATTAGCCGAAAAGCCAGTCTTCCACTGATCGTTTACCTTCCAATCTACAGCTCCACGTGCGCCCGTTCTGGTCATTCCGGTTGATGGAATGACACCTTTTTGATAGGTATCACTAACACTAAACGAGTAACTTACATCGTTTTTGCGTTGTGAAATATTGAACGTTGAATTCTGAGTAAAGCCTGTTTTGAAGAAATCTCCTACGTTATCATGTGTCTGAGGAGTAGCCCATCCACTGAGACCAGCAGCTGCATACTTTGGATTATAGTACATTCCAGCATGTGAAGTGAGGTCACCATTGGTGTACTTATTATTCGTATTGCCTCCATAAGTAGCATCATTGGCGAGGTCAGCAATCTTTGGTCCCCACGACATTGAAGTGTTAGGGTTATACTTTGAAAGTGTTGTTCCTTGCGCATATACATCTTGATGTTCAAACTTTCGACTCAAAGTCTGAGCACTTAAGTCTGTAGAGAAGGTGATAACTGGCTTCGTTGAGCCCTTGCTTCCACGCTTTGTGGTAATCAATATCACGCCATTTGAGGCACGGATACCATAGAGAGCAGAGGCTGCTTGGCCTTTTAACACGTTGATAGACTCTATATCATCGGGGTTAAGGTCAATCGTTCTACTGGCATTATCGGCACCCGTTACAGACTCCTTTGTGCTAAAGTCGGGCGTAGATGAAATGGGCATACCATCTACAACATAAAGCGGTGTGTTGTTACCATCAAAAGAACGCGCACCACGGATAACGATTTGAGCCGATGCACCAGGTGCTCCTGATGAGGTTCTAATGTCTACACCCGTCAGCTTTCCTTGCATAGCACTGGCCAAAGAGGATGTTCCTGAAGTGTTTAAGTCCTTGGCATCCAACACCTGTGAAGCGTAACCGAGAGCCTTTTTCTCACGTGTTATACCCATAGCTGTTACTACTACCTCGTCAAGCACCTTGTTGTCAGGGTCTAATTTGATTTTCATTGCACCCGAAACAGAAGCATTCACTGTCTTGGGAAGCATGCCTAAATAGGTCACTACAAGCTTTGTACCTTCTGGAACATTAAGAGCGAACTTACCATCTACGTCGGTAATCGTTCCCGTTTTGGTTCCCGAAACCTTTACAGAAGCACCAACGATGGGCTCACCATCCTCACCTGAAACCACGGTTCCAGTCACTTGCGTCTGTGCTACGGCCATTCCTATGCTCAGAAACAGCCCTGCAAGAAACATAAAAAGTCTCTTTTCCATAAATTTCTCTCTTTAAGTTAAAACATAAAAGTCATCTCTGCACGTAACAAAACTCTATGACTCCCTCTTAAACAATATTAAAATCATTAACGAATGCAAAGTTAATGATTATGTAATATAACACCAAATATTTTGCAGTTTATTTTTCATTTAATTGCGTTTTTGGGTATTTCAGCTTATTATTTGTTACTTATATACACATTATATGTATTATTCTAAAAGACGATATTGTATAATAAATGAATAAAACAGACTCAAAACAAACGCAAACCAATAAATAATTATGTTAAGAAGTAAAAGTATGTGCAATGAAATTAGCGTCTTTTTTCATTCTTATTTTTTATTTAGCAAGCTGTGAATTATATGTAAACGGCATAAAGTGAATATGGATTGATACAAGAAACAACGATATAAAAGCCCATACATCAACAAAGATATTCATGTTTTTCAAATGAAGACAGCCGATATTGAGAGTGTTGCCAATAGGAAAAGCCGTAGGTGTTGTGCCGGTATTCCAATGGATGAATTTCGCAACATAAATGCCCGCATCGTGCAACGCCGTTGGTGTCATGCCAGTATTTCAATGGATATATTCGCAATTTTGTATGTTGTAACGACGCAACGCCGTTGGTATTGTGCCGGTATTACAATGGATGAAATTCTCAATATGAATGTTCTCATTTCGCAACTCGGTACGAGTTGTTCTTTTGATAGCCCGGGGTTGGCGAGGAACGAGCCTACCCCGGGAAAACGTTTGCAAGGAGATTCAACGCCATAGGTGTTGAGCTTTTTCTGAGAAAATATGGGTGTAGCAAGGGCAATCATGGCGGATTGAGGGGCAAAGGGAAAGAGCAATATAAACGGCTTGGCATATGAAATGGCATGAAACAAAACACGAGATAGCATGAAACAAAACACGAGATAGCATAAAACAAAACACGAAATGGAATGCCACAAAACACAAAATGGCAGGAAACAAAACACGAAATGACACAACAAAAAAAGCGCATCAGCTTTACTGACGCGCTTTCTTTTATCTTTATGCGATGTGATTAGTTGAATTTCAACACATCGGCTCTATTTCCAAATGCACCAGTACCTGGCACTGCATGATATACTTTCAATGAAGCTACGTGCGTAGTAGCATCCATTGTGCCGGCAACTCCACTACCTGAGATGCCATCTGCAGTGAGAGCAGCGTCTCCATTGGCATTACCGCAGATGTAAACATCACCATATCTCGGATGAATCATTGCGCGCTGGCCAGGAATAATGACTGAACCATTGGTCACTTTGAACTCTACATCATAGTCAAAACCATTCTTGTTTGCAGGCAAGAAATAGGTTCCATCAGCGAGTTTATAGGCATCTGTTGTCAATACAAAGCCGCCAAGTACAGACTTATAGGTGATATTTTGTGTACCAACTACATTCAAACGACTTACTTCATAGACAAGGGATGTCACACGATATTCATAAGCTTGGTCAGCAGCTACAGAGATTGTTGCCGATTCAGTGCTACCACCTGCAACGTTATAGGTTACAGTTACCTTCTTCGTTCCCTCGTTTGCAGCAAACGAAACCGTAGCAGGAACAGAGAACTTACTATTAGAAGACTCCAATTTTACTTCTCCGGCTTGTGTTGAATCAATGCGTTGTACAACGATATCAAAGCTATTTTCAGATGGGTTTACCACCGTTAAGGAAGTTTTTCCATCAGCCTTTATCGCAGCATTCTTTGTTGACAAGCTTGCGCCTTCATATTCATAAGAGTCACTACAAGCACTGAGTGTGGCTGCAGCAAAGGCAACCAACAAACTCATTTGAAATATTTTATTCTTCATTTTCTGTTTATCTTACAGGTTCATAAAGTCCAGATGGGTCTGGATTATTGGTTGTTAACAACACATCATTATTGTTTCCTTCGTTTCTAACGATACAGAAGTTCATCCAAGCAGGGCGACCATTGGTGTTGTAACGCGCTGTTTCCTTGAAGTTAGTGCCTGTATAAGCACGCTTAACTGAGTAGTTCAGACGCTTGATGTCATAGAAAGTTTGGCCTTCACCCCATAGTTCTACACGCTTTTGGAATACAATTTCTTCAACCACAGCATCCTTTGTAGAAGCTGTTGTGCTATAGTTTGCATCACGATAAGCTCTCATGAAGTTCACCAAGAGCGTCTTTCCTTGAGTTGGATTCTGATGTGCGGCAGCCTCAGCCTCAATGAAATACATTTCTTCTACACGCATAATAGGGAATGAGGTGGCTGCACCAACAGTGTGGTTCTTTACATCTCCACCACCCGGACGGAACTTAAGAGAAGCATATTTGGGTAATTCCTGATCGCCACCCGGCTTATACTGATCATCGCAATAAGTGTTTTGAGCAGCCAAAGCAGACCCATCGGGAGCCTTAAACTCTAACTTACGCCAGTCTGTATCAGACAAACGGTCGTACATGTCGCGGCTAATCATAATCACAGGACCACCATAAGAGGTGTAACCCCATTCGCTTTCATTAGACAAGAACGATGTCCAGTTGACGAGTTTAGACTTTACAGTTGCATCGTCAGCAGTCTGTGAAGACGCCCACATCCAAGGAGTGCTCTGGTTAAAGCCAGTCTTTGTATCCAAAGATTGCTCCTTTGTCATTGGTGTTGCGTGGCTTTCGTCAATGGCTTTACGTGCATAAATCTGTGCACTATCATACTTTTCAACCCACATATAAAGGC